>Ga0116190_1000424_pt1 | contig 42983 bp, 37 predicted proteins | sample AD_JPNTR4_MetaG_FD_89808 | JGI IMG/M metagenome (GOLD analysis project Ga0116190, IMG submission 89808) | Active sludge microbial communities of municipal wastewater-treating anaerobic digesters from Japan - AD_JPNTR4_MetaG | ecosystem: Engineered > Bioreactor > Anaerobic > Digestate | place...
AAATATCAGTGCTATCTTCCAGTTTTACTCACTGCATGTTAGGGGACAACACAAGGCTTACCTTTCTTGCAGATATATTCTCTTGGAAGTTTCTTTCCAAAGCACCCACCACGTTTAGTCTAGGCGACATATTCATGGCGGCGGGAATCTTTTTGTTCATAATGAACGCAATGCACGCAAGTTTTTCGCAGAGGCATAAGAATGGTAGAATTAAAAGCAGCGATATATAGGCAAAACTGTCTTATTGTTTGTGAGTTTGCACTCAGAAAAGGAGATATGCATGTCCATTCTAAAGAATCTGTTTAACGCCAATGACCGGGAGCTGCGAAAAATAAGTCCAATCGTCGATTCGGTAGGAAGATTTGAGCCGGTTTTGGAGCGAGCTTCCGACGGAGACCTCCAAGGTAAGACCAGAGAATTCCGGGAACGCATATCCAGAGGTGAGCCGCTGGATAAAATACTGCCCGAGGCTTTTGCCGTCGTCAGAGAAGTTTCCAAACGCGTGCTCGATATGAGGCACTTTGACGTTCAGATAATAGGCGGTGTTGTTCTTCATCAGGGACGTATTGCGGAGATGCAAACGGGAGAAGGAAAAACGCTCGTAGCTACTCTCCCGACTTATCTGAACGCCTTAGGAGGCGCTACCGTCCACGTAGTTACGGTCAACGACTATCTGGCAAAGCGAGATAGAGAGTGGATGGGTCAGATTTACAGGTTCTTGGGCTTAGATGTAGGACTTGTAATCCCGGGAATGGAAGTTGCTCAGAAGAAGGATTCTTATTCATGCCCTATCATCTATGGTACGAATACGGAATTCGGTTTTGACTATCTTAGAGATAACATGGCTTGGCGCAAGGAGGATCTCGTTCAAAGCCCTCTAAACTACGCTGTAATCGATGAGGTTGATTCAATTCTGATAGATGAGGCAAGAACCCCTCTCATAATTTCAGGCCGAGGAGAGGGCACTACAGACAAGTATATAAGATTTAGGGATCTGGCTCGCACGCTAAAAAGGGATAACCATTACACAATAGATGAGAAAGCTAAGACGATCGTATTGACCGATGAAGGGATCAAAAAGACAGAGGAATGGTTGGGCATAGAGGATCTTTCCGATGAAAACAACATAGGGTTGGAGCATTATGTTAAGCAGGCCCTAAGGGCAAAAGAGCTAATGCATCGAGATGTTGACTACGTGGTGAAAAACGGAGAGGTTCTAATAGTAGATGAGTTTACCGGTCGCATTCTTGAAGGTAGGAGATTTTCAGATGGGCTTCATCAGGCAATTGAAGCCAAAGAAGGAGTAAACATAAAAGAGGAAAGCGATACGCTCGCTACTATCACAGTGCAAAACTTCTTCAGGATGTATGACAAACTTTCCGGCATGACAGGAACCGCTGCCACTGAAGAACCGGAGTTTGTAGAAATATACGGTTTGGATGTTGTGTCTATTCCACCGAATAAGGCTCTGGTAAGGACGAATATGCCCGATTCTATTTGGAAAACAGCAGACGCCAAGTTCAAAGCTGTTGTTGAAGAAATTGCTCACATGCATGAAATTGCCCGGCCCGTTCTTGTGGGCACGCGTTCGGTGGAAAAGTCAGAGATGCTATCTTCTATGCTCAAAAGAAGAGGGATCGACCATGAAGTTCTCAACGCTAAGCATCACGAACGGGAAGCGGAAATAGTGGCCCAGGCAGGAAGAAAAGGTGCGGTAACCATTGCAACCAACATGGCTGGGCGGGGAACTGACATCCTACTAGGTGGCAATCCTGACTTCATGACGCGTTCGGCTCTTAGAAAAGAAGGCTATGATCCTGAAGTGGTATCTATCGCCTCGGAGAAGGTACTGCCCCAAGCAATACTTGCAAAGGTAGAAGAGGGCACACAAGATGAGCGCATTAATATGATTCTTGAGGCGAGAAGCAGATACAAGGAACTTTTTGAGCAGTTCAAAGGTCAGACAGATGGAGAGCATGATGAGGTAGTGTCTTTGGGCGGACTCCATGTTCTTGGAACAGAACGTCACGAAGCTCGGCGTATAGATAATCAGTTAAGAGGCAGAGCGGGTAGACAGGGAGACCCGGGCTCGTCGAGGTTCTATCTTTCGTTGGATGATGAGCTTATGCGGCTGTTTGGAGGGGACCTCATAAGTAACGTTATGGAAAAGGTAGGATTCTCAGAGGACGAGCCTATAGAGCACCCATTGATCACCAAGTCTGTGGAAACAGCTCAGAAACGCATTGAGGCGCACAACTTTTCTATAAGGAAGAATGTGCTCGAATACGACAATGTTCTGAACAAACAGCGTGAAGTCATATACGCTCAGAGACGCCAGGTACTTGAACTTGATGATCTTTGTGATATTCTGCGGAGTATGATTACGAGGACAGTAGAAACGGGCTTTGATGCATTTTGGAATCCGGGCGAAAGGAACCACGAGGCAGATATAGACGGGCTTGTTTCTTATCTCAAAGAGCTAATGCCTGCCGTAGATTTCAGAAAAGTTCTGGATTCTGCCAGTTCCAGAGTTGCTGCACTAGAAGCCGTCATGCAGGTTTTCGATCAAGGATACAAAGAGAAAGCCGAGATGCTGGGGCCGAACTTCAACGAGGTGCAGCGGCTCATCCTTCTTAGGGTAGTTGATCAAAAATGGATAGACCAGCTGCGTGCCATGGAGGGTCTTCGGGAAGGAATAGGACTGAGGGCGTATGGTCAGAGAGATCCCCTACTTGAATATCAAAAAGAAGGGTATGAGCTGTTTCAGAACATGATTCAAAATATAGAGAAAGATACAGTTTCCTATCTCTACAGAGTAACTGTATCCAAGCAAAAAGGCGTCGGATCCACAAAAGATGGTCAAGGAGCCTCGGGGCCGGTAAGAGTAATAAGACTTAGCGGGCCTCAATCTCAAGATACAACTGAAGGCGGACAGCCAAGATCTGCCCCGCTTAAGTCCGGGAAAAAAGTAGGCCGAAATGATCCCTGTCCGTGCGGTAGCGGAAAAAAGTATAAGAATTGTTGCGGAAAACTTGGATAACGGCGCAAAATGTCGTATTATTCATGTTTGGGAATAGGTCACAGGTACCGTAACTAGCGGAGGGAATGATTATGTACGAAGAAGTAATAAGTGAATTGGAGTCTTTAAGAGAAAGACTGGCAAATATCGGGAGGTCTCTTTGACCCTGTTAAGTTATCCATGGAGTTGGCGGATCTCAATGCCAAAATGCAAGACCCTTCAGTGTGGGAAGATCGTAGGCGAGCGCAATCAATCGGCAGACGAATAAGCCATATCGAAAACAAACTAAACACATTCAACGATCTCAAGACCCAGGTAGAAGACAGCATTTCCATAGCTGTTTTGGCCGAAGAAGAAGGCGACATATCGCTTCTAGAAGATCTGAAGCAAACGGCGCAGGAATTGTCTGAAAAGATCCACGACCTAGAATTTGAAACCTTGTTTTCTGGCCCGTATGATTCGAGAGATGCCATAGTTACCCTGCATGCCGGAGCAGGCGGTACAGAGGCGATGGATTGGGTTGAGATGCTCTACAGAATGTACTCTAGATGGGTTGAGCGTAAGGGATTCGAACTGGAGACTCTTGATATGTTACCTGGTGAGGAAGCCGGACTGAAAAGCGTGAGCTTTTCTGTTAGGGGCGACCACGCATATGGTTTTTTGCGCCCCGAAAAGGGCGTGCACAGGCTGGTAAGGATCTCTCCTTTCGATTCAAATCAGAGGAGGCACACTTCGTTTGCATCTGTGGACGTGTTGCCCGAGATTGAGGCCGAAGAAGAAGTAGACATCGACCCAGATGAGATCAAGATAGACACATATAGGTCCTCAGGCGCAGGTGGCCAGCACGTTAATAAGACTGATTCTGCGGTTAGGATCACGCATATTCCTACAGGCATTGTCGTTACATGCCAAAACGAGCGTTCTCAGCACTCGAATAAGCTCGTGGCAATGAGGGTCTTAAAAGCCAAACTTTTGGCCCTCAAAGAGGAAGAAAGACTAAAAGAGATTGAAAACCTTAGGGGTCCCCAAAAAGAGATTACATGGGGAAGTCAGATTAGGTCATATGTCTTTCAGCCGTACACGCTGGTTAAAGACCACCGCACAGGCTTGGAGATAACCAACGTGGAACGTGTTATGGATGGCGATATAGACGACTTCATATATGCCAAACTGCGGCAAGATGCCGAACGGGCGGCAGACGGATAACACACATCAAAACCTACGGAAGGTGGTTCTGAAATGCCAAGGAGATACCTGATATGTTTGGTGATATTGGCAGTGCTAGGCGCGTTTTCAGTTGGGTGGTTTGGTAGGGGATTAGTTTTCGCTGGTAGCACAGTTTTACCCGGGAGCGAGGACGATCCGTTGGTATCAAGGTCCTACGTAGATTCAATGATGAAGATGAACGTAGTTGAACTTTCTTCCGGGCAGAGCCTTATCGGGTATTCTGGGACAGAGATCATTCTCAGATCAGGAGCTGCTACCGTAATAGATTCCGAACTTGGTGGGTTGTGCGACTTCACTGCCGGTTCTGACCTGGCAAAAGGTACCGAAGTGCCAAGAAATCACCTGCTTTTGGTTCCAAGGGATGACGGCAGAGGGATAAAGGTTACTTCCGACGCGTTTATTATGGTGCGAGGCAAGTTTGACATAAGATAGAAAGTCATCATTAGGTATAAGTTCATGTGATTTTTTCAGGCGGTGGTTACGGGCAGGTCTATATGTGGTCTAGGTGACGTAAAACGATGTTTATGTTTTCTTCGGCAAGCGAGGAGAACACCGGTAGTTTTTCATTCAGCGATCTTCTGTACATATCGCCATCTCGGATTAAGGCGAAAAATTCTTTTACGATGTCGAAGTTGGGGTATTTCGCCGGATATGGGAGAACCGGACAACCCGCTGTCCTGCAAAATGCGCTAATCTTAGGGTCTATATCTACCCCAACAAATGGGACTCCCACTCTAGATGATAGTATTAAAGTGTGCAATCGCATCCCCAGGCAGAATTGGCCGACCGCAAGGATCCCGAGAGCATCTACGGGCGTGATATTTGAGACAACCGGCAATGGATCCATATTCATGGCTGCGATATCTTGGTTCAATTTTGTGGTCAAAGCCAAATCTCTTTCTTGCATCGCAAGAAAGCACGGCGATAGGCCATCTTGTCTCATCTCAGATACTAATGTCATGATTTGATCGTAAAACCAATCCGGAGCATTTATGTCTTTTAAGGCAATCCATACGATGTCTTGCTGTCCGTTTACTCCATGAGATTCAAGGATTTTCTTTGCCAGATCGTCTGGCGCAGGCTCCAAAAGAAAAGCTGGGTCAGCCGTTACCTTTATGTCCCTAGTTACGCCGAGCCTCAATAGTTCCTCTTTGGACTCACTATCTCTTACTGTTATGTCTTTCACTTTCCTCATAGCCCGCTTTGTAAGTAACCTGCCAAGACGAGAGTTTATTGGCCCAATCCCGTTTGCGTATACTACCACGGGTTTATTGTAAAAGCATGATAGGTGTATTATCGAAAGGTAGTACAAAAGAGATCTGAAAGAAGTGGCGTCTTGTAGCAGACTTCCGCCGCCAAAGATCACTAGATCCGATTTTCGTACGGCCTTTCTTACTTCGTTCATGGACATTCTGGGGTAAGATTCTACGCCATATGCCGCGCTAGTCTCCTCAGGATGTTGAGAAAGGACCATGATATCGAGGTCAGGTCTGGCCTTTCTCAAAGCTTCGACAGTAGACGCTAGAATGGCTTCGTCGCCTATGTTCCCAAAACCGTAATACCCGGAAAGGAGAACTCTTCTCACACTTCCGCACCTCGTTTTCTTGCATGGTCCAGGTTATAATTCATTATTTACAGCACAAATATTAAATCAAGTCTTTTTGAATCATAACAAAAAAGGATACCTTTAAGGAAGGGTTGTATCTCTAAACAGGTATCGGGCAGAAAGAGTCGAAGTTGGATCAAGAAAACTGTCTCCGTGTTACACTGAAAAGGGTGAGGTGAGGTTGGCCGATATTCTTGGAGTCGAGTTTATTCCTATTACGCTTCAGGGAGCGTTAAGCACTATAGAAGGTATGTTCTCTCAGAACGACGGTCGTACAAAGATCATTGTCACGGCTAATCCCATAATGGTGATGACTGCTCAAAAGGATGCTGAGTTTATGCAGATACTGCAATCTGCCGATCTAATCGTTCCCGACGGTGTGGGAATCCTTTGGGCGGCTCGCAGGAAGGGCGTGGATTTGCCTGACAGGGTAACAGGTGTAGAATTGGCTTATGGATTGCTAGGTTCAGAAGTCTCGCCTAAGGTTTTCTTCCTCGGCGGGAAAGAAGGAGTAGCAGAGAAAGCGGCTCAAAAGGCTAGGGAGCTATTCCCCGGAGTTAGGATATCCGGGACCCATCACGGGTATTTTTCGTCGGATGAGGAGCCTAGAATCGTACGGGCTATTAGGGAAACAGAATCTGACCTCTTGCTTTGTGCCATGGGTTCTCCTAAGCAGGAGAAATTTATATGGAAGTATAAAAATGAACTGGGTGCCAAAGTAGGCATAGGAGTAGGCGGGGTTTTTGATGTATTGGCAGGCGAGAAGAAGAGAGCACCTGAGATAATACAGAATCTAGGTTTGGAATGGTTGTACCGGCTGATTCTGGAACCGGGCAGGATTAAACAGGATGCTTTGCTTTTTGAGTTTGCACTTAGGATCCTTTTGAGCGGCAAAGAGTAAAAAAGGGAAAAGGCAAGATGGAGGGCTAGACGATGCAGGAATCCCCAACCGAGAGCACAGAGAAGATAGTTCGGTTAGTAAAAGAAAAGGCAAGAGAAATTAGGGTCAATGTAATACAGATGACATCTAAAGCGGGCTCGGGTCACCCCGGCGGGTCTTTGTCATCGGCAGATATATTGAGCACGCTGTATTTTGGCGGGGTGCTCAACGTAAAGCCTGATGAGCCTCTATGGCCCGATAGAGACAGGTTCATTCTTTCCAAAGGTCATGCTGCCCCGGCGCTGTATGCGGTTTTGGCTGAGAAAGGTTTCTTTTCAAAAGATCTCTTGCCAACACTCAGGCAGTTAGGTTCGCCCCTGCAAGGGCATCCGGACTGCCGCAAAGTGCCTGGTGTAGAAGTCTCAACAGGTTCCTTGGGTCAGGGCCTGTCGATGGGAGTTGGAATGGCTCTTTCGGGCAAATTGGATAGTAAGGAATACAGAGTTTGGGTATTGTTAGGAGATGGCGAATGCCAGGAGGGTCAAGTCTGGGAGGCTGCGATGGCAGGTCATCACTACGGACTAGATAATCTTGTGGCAATAGTGGATCACAATCACCTTCAGATAGATGGCAGGATTGAGGATGTAATGTGCCCAGAGCCTTTGTCTGAGAAGTTTGAAGCATTTGGTTGGAACGTGCTTTCGGCAGACGGACACAATCCTATCGATCTTCTCGACGCTTTTGGCAAAGCCCGAATGACCAAAGGGCGCCCCTCGGTTGTAATTGCCGAGACTGTAAAGGGCAAGGGAGTGAGTTTCATGGAGAACAAGAAAGAATGGCATGGAAAAGCTCCGAGTCCACAAGAAGCAGCGAAAGCGATTGAAGAATTGATGAGCCGAGAAATCTAACTCGTGCTATGTTGTATCTACCGAATTAATGTTCAAGAGGGTGAAGGGAGAATGTCCGAGGTATCGGAGATGAAAGCAACAAGGGACGCTTACGGTGAAACCCTAGTTGAATTGGGCAAGGAGAATCCTGATATTTGTGTTCTTGACGCAGACTTGTCTTCCTCTACAAAAACATCTGAATTTGCAAGAGCGTTTCCTGAGCGGTTTTTTAACGTGGGAATAGCCGAAGCCAATATGATGGGAATAGCGGCAGGGCTTGCACGGTCGGGGAAGATCCCGTTTGTGTCGACGTTTGCTGTATTTGCAAGTGGCAGGGCATACGATCAAGTGCGGCAATCCATCGCCTATCCTGGTTTCAATGTGAAGATAGTGGCGTCTCACGGGGGACTTACTGTAGGCCCTGATGGGGCATCTCATCAAGCCTTGGAGGATATTGCTCTTATGAGGGTGATCCCCGGTATGGTCGTCATAGTGCCCTGCGACGCCCGGGAAACGCACCTTGCCGTAAGAGCGGCTGCTGCCTATGAAGGGCCGGTCTATATTAGGCTGGGCAGGGAGAAGGTGTCTCCCATACTTAAGCCAAATCATAGTTTTGAAATCGGAAAAGGGACAGTCCTATGGCCTCAATTGTCAGAAGGTTCCATCGATGACCTTATAGAGAGGAAACCCCGTTCAAATCCAGATAAGGCACTTTTCGACGTCTGTTTTGTAGCGTGTGGGGTTACGGTTCTGCCTGCTTTGCAAGCTGCTCAGACTCTTGAAGACGAAGGGATATCATGTCTTTTGATAGATATGGCGTGCGTAAAACCTATCGACGTAGAGTTGCTAAGGAAAGCGGCTGCTTGCAGTCGGATGATTATAACTTGTGAGGAACATAACATAATCGGCGGTCTAGGCAGCGCAGTATGCGAAACACTGAGTAGGATCCATCCTATGCCTGTGATGCGTCTGGGTGTAAACGATGAATTTGGGCAGTCGGGTTCGGCTAAGGAACTTATGCAAGCCTATGGACTTACGGCCGAGAAGTTCTGTGAAGAAGCAAGGGCCTTTCTTCGAACCTGATGGCAGTTTTTTTCATAAAGGCGCGTATTAGCCGTTTCTGGGAACAGGATGTGCCGAAATTGTGTCGAATACTAGTATACAAGCACAGAGGCAGTTTTTGTTGCGGTGTGACGGTAGGTGACTATTTTTGATTAGCTTGAGGAATGTGTCCAAAGATTATGGGGGTAGCACCAAAGCTCTTGAATCGGTAACTCTTGCCATAGAAAAGGGCGAGTTTGTGTTTATCGTGGGTCCGAGCGGCGCAGGTAAGTCTACTCTCATAAAACTATTGTACAGAGAAGAAACACCGTCTACTGGTCAAGTTGTGGTATTGGGAAAAGACTTGGCGAAGCTCCGGCGAAGGGAGATTCCTTTTCTTAGACGGCGCATAGGTGTGGTATTCCAAGACTTCAAACTGCTTGAGGATAAGACTGTCGGAGAGAACATATCCTTTGCTCTGGAAGTTACGGGCACACCGACACGCGAGATCAAGAAAAGAGTCGCTCAAGTTCTGAATTTAGTTGGCTTAAAGGATAGGAGAGACGCCTATCCCAATGAGTTATCCGGGGGAGAGCAGCAGAGAATTGCCATTGCCAGGGCGCTTGTCCGAAATCCCGATGTTCTTTTGGCAGATGAACCTTCCGGCAATTTGGATCCCAAAACGGCTCATGAGATTTTTAGCCTTCTCGAGCGTGCCAACATGTACGGCACGACTGTTGTAGTCGCGACTCATGCACAGGATATGGTTAACCTCTTGAAGAAGAGAGTGATCGAACTCAGAAACGGCACAGTTGTACGTGACGAGAGAAGAGGGGCGTATAGTTCTTGAGGTTCATAGGATATGTATTCTCTGAGGCTTTTAGGAGCCTATGGCGCAGCAAACTTTCGTCATTTCTTTCGTCTTTAACAACAGGTTTTGCGCTATTTCTGCTTGGCATCAGTTTCTTGGTTAGCGTTAACTTAGGATACATTTACACCGTGGCGGAGCAGCAAATGGAAATCCAGGCCTATATAATAAAAGATGCCACGGCTGAACAGATTTCTGCGGCAGTTGAGCGTGTGCAAGGAATTCCCGGTGTTAGCACTGTAAAGTATGTGAGCAAGGAAGACGCTCTTGAAGAGTTGAAATTGATGTTCAAAGATAAGGCGTCTGTGCTTGATTCTTTGAAGGAAGAGAATCCTTTGCCTGCAAGCATAAGGGTGAAAACTACCGGCGTGGATGAAATCGATGCCGTTGTGGCTGAAATTCAGACTCTTGATATCATAGACGATGTTATCTACCAAGAAGAAGTCTCGAGGCGAATGATGTCAATCGGTCGGGCTATTCAGTATGTGTCTCTCGGAGGTATGGTTGCAGTAGGGGCCGTTTCTATAATGGTTATAGGGAATTCAATCAGACTGACAATCGATTCCAGGCGGCACGAAATTGCGGTGATGAAACTTGTGGGTGCTACCGATGGATTCGTTGTGGGGCCCTTTATACTCGAAGGAGTAGTAATAGGTATAGTTGGGAGCATTTTGGGTACCTTCTTTGCAGTTGGCATTTACAATTGGCTTTTTGAGAGACTCTATGAATTCATACCATTTATGCCTATGTATGTGCTTGATACCCAGTCAAAACTGCAGATGTTTGGAATAATGGCGATCACCGGAATTGTAGTCGGTGCGGCGGGTTCGGTCCTTTCAGTCCGAAGACATTTGAAAGTGTAGTCGTTAGGGGGTTTTGCGATGGACAAAGGCAGGTACAAATGCAAAAACATTATTGCATTCGCTGTGATAGCTGCCTTATGCTTGGCTTTTATCCCATACATCAATGTTGCAAAAGCCGGTATTTTGGACGACAAGTATTCAGAACTTGAGCAGATGCAAAAGGAGATCGAGGAGTATCAAAAACAGATTGAGTCCAAACGGCGTTCGGAGAGTTCCGTGTTGAAGGAACTGGAAAAGTTAGAAATGGAACTAACTTTGTCTGAGAAAGAACTTGCATACATGGTAGCTAGAATTGAATACCTCAATGGAAGAATAGACGAAACAAAAAAAGAAATTGAAGCGATGGAAAACAAGATAGCTGAGCAAAAGGGCCTTTTCGACGAGAGATTAGTATCCATGTACAAGGCCGGGAGAATGTCCTACCTTGAAATACTGTTGAACTCAGATAGCATTTCGGATTTCACGGCTAGGTTGTACTACCTTCGCGAGGTTGCCCAGGACGATGTCCGCCTTATCGAGGAATATGAAGCGATGAAAGTTGCGTTGGATGAGAAAAAAGCAACGCTTGAGAAAGACCTTAACGATATAACCTGGTCAAAAAAACAAGAGGAGCAGAAAAGAGCGGCCGTCGCATCTCGAAGCACAGATAGAGAGAGATATCTTGCGCAACTACAGCAAGACAGGCAAAAGCTTGAAGAAGTCCTCGACGAAATGGAACGCGAGTCCAAAGCTTTGGAACAGGTAATCATAGATCTTCAGGCACAAGGTCATCAGCGAGAAAAACCTGAGGGCCTATCCATGATACGGCCGGTTTCGGGGGGATGGATAAGCTCCGAATACGGCAACAGGTGGCATCCTATTTTGGGGAAGTACAAGTGGCATTCCGGCATAGATATTGCCGTAAATAGCGGTACTCCTATAAAGGCTGCGGAAGATGGGACAGTTATCCTGTCGGGTTCAAATGGCGGGTATGGCCTCTGTGTGATTATTGACCATGGCGGCAGCATTTCAACCCTCTATGGTCATGCCTCTAAACTGTTAGTAAAAGTTGGAGATGTGGTCACAAGAGGACAAACGATTGCCTTGGCTGGGAGCACCGGAGTGTCTACGGGTCCTCACCTGCACTTTGAGGTACGTGTCAAGGGTGTTACGGACAATCCCAAGAACTGGGTATCTTTTTAGGTCATATAGGGTATTTCGACACACAAACGTAAGTGCTGCTTATCTAAGTCGGTGTGCTAGCCTTTTATAGAGACTTGCATACCAACCGGGATAAGCAGTTTCGTCTTGAATGTGCTAGACTGAGTATGACACTTCATAAATAGATCCGATTTGAATGCGATGCGTTGATTCGATTGAATAAAGGAAAGAACGGCGGTGGCTTTATGGAAGCTAAATCTAATCGAAGAACTCTGAGACTGTGCATTATTACAGCCATTGTATCAATTCTAGTTACGGTTGGATTATGTTCATATTTTGTGGTCAGATATACTCCTATAGCAAAGGTATACGAGGTGCTAAGAGTCTTAGACCAAGCGTATTACAAGGAATTTGACAAAACCAGTCTGATGGAGGGCGCTCCTCGCGGAGTGGTGTCAGCTCTCGGCGACCCATACACCACCTACATGACTAAGCAAGAGTGGACTGAGTTTTACATAACCACTAGCGGCGAGTACTCTGGCGTCGGCGTTACTATAGGGGTAAAAGATGGAAAAGTCACTATCGTAGCGCCAATGAAAGGAACACCTGCCGATAGAGCCGGCATCAAAGCAAACGATGTTATCCTCAGCGTGGACGGCAAAGATATTTCTACCAGCGACGAAGCCGCGTCACTCATAAGAGGTCCTGCCGGAACTGAAGTGAGCGTTACCATATATCGTGACGGCGAGATCCTCGAGTTTTTGCTCGTGAGAGAAAACATCGTTATTCCTGCTGTAAACTATGAAATGAAAGACGAGACCATTGGCTACATAGAACTAATAACTTTTAGCGAGAATGCGGCCGTAGAGACTTCTGATGCACTGAAGGAGCTGAAAGCCCAGGGTGCTCAGGCCATAGTACTCGATCTACGCTATAACGGCGGAGGCCTTTTGGACAAGTGCATAGATATTGCGAATTTGTTTGTTCCCAAGGGAACCGTTGTTACCATAAGTGGAAGGAAGTTTGAAAAGACGAGTTTCAATTCATCGGGCAAGGGATTGGGAATGCCCCTTGTTGTCCTGGTGAACGAGGGTACTGCAAGCGCCTCCGAAATCCTGGCAGGAGCTATACAGGATCATGAGGTAGGTACTTTGGTAGGCAAGACTACATTCGGCAAAGGTCTGGTACAGAATTCATATGAACTAAGAGATGGTTCCTATGTCAAAGTTACCATAGCCGAGTATCTCACTCCCAAGGGACGTTCCATTCACGGAATAGGGCTCGAACCGGATGTAATGGTAGAAGGGGACGAAGAGCAGCTTGCAAAAGCACTGGAACTTGCGAAGGCCGAGATCGGAAAAACGTTCTAGCTTGTGTTTGGTTCAAATACGAGAGGGGAATGTGTGTGGGCCCATTGATTGAGCTGGTCGGTTCAGTTATCCGTTCTTACCCGAGCATATTTGGCAATCCTGTGGTAGACGGTCTGTATCTGGTCGTGTTGCTTCTTGTGACAGTTCAGTATCACAAGATACAGTCGATCGAAGAGAAACTATATGGTACCGCAAAAAACAAGGCGTTTCGTAATACTCTTTACGCCATTGGCCTTGGATTAGTGGGAGGATTGTTTGCAAGCCTCCTTTTGGTCATAGTTGGGGTGTCAGTTAGTGACAGCGGGATAGGTTATCTTTTCCCGCTTGCTCTGCTACTTTTTCTAGTAAGCCCGAGGTTTGTATGTTACTCATACGCCGGTGGTCTTGCAGGTCTTAGCTACCTTTTGTTTGGATGGCCCAAGATAAACGTGCCGTCAGTGATGGGCCTTGTTGCATGCCTTCATGCTGCAGAAGCCTTTCTTATAAGGATATCGGGGCATTCATGTTCTACTCCTTTTTATGTTTCGAGCAAGGACGGAAAGGTAGTCGGCGGCTTTGCGCTTCAGCGGTTTTGGCCCATTCCCCTGATCGTTTTATTCCTTATACAAGCGCCTTTTCTTTCGGACATTCAGGATCTGATTTATCTTCCGGATTGGTGGCCTTTGATAAAGACACCAGGCGACTTGAGTACCAAACACATGATTTTTGCAATGATGCCTGTAATTGCTGCCCTAGGCTATGGCGATATTGCTGTTGCCTCAAATCCCAAAGATAAGTCTATAAGCACGTCGAAGACGCTGATGCTTTTTAGCGTGGTTCTACTGATTCTCTCTATTATGGCGTCGCGGTGGCCTTTGTTTGCCTGGGTCGCGGCACTATTTTCGCCAATTGGCCATGAACTCGTGATTAAGAAGGGGCTTAAACAAGAGTTTGAAAATCCTCCGATCTATGTTCCGCCGGAGAGAGGAGCAATGGTCCTCGATGTTGTCCATGGCAGCCCGGCGGAAAAATCGGGGATAAGGACTGGCGATATAATAGTCATGGTCGACGGTCGCGAAGTTAATTCCAGGCATGACTTTTCACAAAGTGCCGAGTCTTCGGAATCAGAAAGCCTAGTCGTGACTATTGAGAGACAAGGTCAAGACGGTCAAGTTGAAACGGTTCACACTGACATCCGAATAGTCCATGGCGAACCCATAGGGATAATCTTTGTTCCGGAGCCGGGAGACGAGCCAATGGTGAGCCAATACAACGAGGGAATCATGGTTACTTTCATAAAGAAAATGCTAGCGAATAAACAGGCTAGATCTGCTGACACCAACCAGTAATTGCTGTGGAACCTCTGTCTGTCCCATCGAGACTTGCCTACACGCCAAGTCCATTTTCATATTTAGACCTATATAGAACATTTGATTGCCTACCCCTCGCCGGTTATAATAAATGGACGGGGGAATGCAGTTGCCGGATTTCAAATTAGTTTCTGATTTTAGGCCGGAAGGAGACCAGCCTGAAGCCATAGATGCCCTTGTTTACGGTGTGGAAAAGGGGTATAAACACCAGGTTTTACTGGGTGTCACAGGCTCAGGTAAGACGTTTACTATTGCCAACGTCGTCGCACGGCTCAATCGCCCTACTTTAGTGGTGTCTCACAACAAGATTTTGGCCGCTCAGCTGGCTTCAGAGTTCAAAGCCTTTTTCCCTGACAACGCGGTCGAATACTTCGTCAGCTACTATGATTACTATCAGCCGGAGGCATACATTCCTCAGACAGACACCTATATCGAGAAGGATGCCATGATTAACGATGAGATCGACAAACTGAGACACTCAGCTACCTGCGCCTTGTTTGAACGCAGAGATGTCCTTACGGTGGCTAGTGTGTCCTGCATATATGGTTTGGGATCACCTGAAGACTATAGAGACCTTGTGCTTTCACTGCGAAAAGGAATGCAGAAAGAAAGGGAAGAGATCTTACGTAGGCTGGTAGATATACAGTACACCCGAAACGACATTGATTTTCAGCGGGGCACCTTCAGGGTGCGTGGTGATACCATAGAGATCTATCCCGCAGGATCTACTGATACAGCTGTAAGAGTGGAACTCTTTGGGGACGAGGTCGAAAGGATCCTGCAGTTTGACGTACTTACAGGGAGAGCCACTTCCGAGATGAATCACGTCATGATTTATCCCGCCAAACACTATGTAGTAAAAGATGATAAAATGGCAATCGCCATAAAGACTATAGAGGAAGAGCTGGAGATAAGGCTGAGAGAATTGAGAGACCAAGGCAAAATCCTCGAAGCTTACAGGCTTGAGCAAAGGACCAGATTTGACTTGGAGATGCTCCAGGAGATGGGATATTGCCCGGGTATCGAGAATTATTCTAGGCACCTTACTCAAAGGTTACCGGGGCAGCCACCTTATACGCTGCTGGATTTCTTCCCGGAAGATTTCTTAGTTGTAATAGATGAATCTCACGTGACAATACCACAACTTCGGGCGATGTATGAGGGAGATCGTTCTCGCAAAGAGTCTTTAGTGAAATTCGGGTTCAGGCTTCCTTCGGCTTTCGACAATAGGCCGCTTACCTTCGACGAGTTTATGTCCAAAGTGGGCCAGGTGATTTACGTATCTGCTACGCCGGGGCCTTTTGAAATGGAGGTTGCTTCTCAGGTAGTAGAACAGGTTGTACGCCCGACAGGGCTCATCGATCCGGAGATAGAGATTAGACCCACTGCGAATCAAATAGATGATCTAGTCTCCGAGATCCGGGAAGCGTGTTCTAGAAATGAGAGGGTCTTGGTTACCACCCTTACCAAGCGAATGGCCGAAGACCTTACTGAATATCTCAGGGAGTTAGGTATAAAAGTGACTTACATGCACTCTGACGTAAAGACTTTGGAGCGCATGGAGATAATTCGAGATTTGAGACTCGGCGTTTTTGACGTTTTAGTAGGCATAAACCTTCTGAGAGAAGGACTTGACTTACCTGAAGTTTCACGCGTCTGCATACTTGACGCTGATCGAGAAGGGTTTTTGAGATCCGAAACTTCATTGATACAAACCACCGGTAGAGCAGCTCGAAACGTAAACGGAAAAGTTATAATGTATGCAGATACTATAACGGGATCTATGGAGAGAGCCATTCGCGAAACCGAAAGACGCAGATTAAAACAAAAAGCGTATAACGAGAAACACGGAATTGTTCCGAAGACCATAGAAAAGAAGATCCACGATGTAATCGCACACGAAAGACCTCTGGAAGAAGAGAAAGTGGATTCTCTCCTAAGACAGAAGAATCTGAGAGATATTCCAAAGAAACAAGTCCCGGAGGTTATTGAGAGTCTAATGAAAGAGATGAAAGAAGCATCTGCAAATCTTGAGTTCGAGAGGGCGGCGATTATAAGAGATATGCTGTTTGAACTCGAACAATACGGAGGAGAAATCCCATCGTTGAGAGGTAAACGCAATGTCCCACGATAAGATAGTCATAAGGGGTGCGCGTCAGCACAACCTAAAGAACATAAATCTGGAAATACCCAGAGACACCCTGACAGTCATAACTGGGTTGTCGGGTTCAGGGAAAAGTTCATTGGCTTTTGATACCATCTACGCCGAAGGTCAGAGGCGATATGTTGAATCACTATCTTCTTATGCCAGGCAGTTTTTGGGCCTTATGGATAAGCCGGACGTAGACTACATCGAAGGACTATCGCCGGCAATCTCTATTGACCAGAAATCGGGAGTCAGGAACCCGCGGTCGACTGTGGGGACCGTGACTGAAATATACGACTACCTCAGACTTCTTTATGCGCGCGTGGGTCATCCCCACTGTCCGAAATGCGGAAAGCCTATCTCTAGGCAAAGCGTAGATCAGATGGCAGACAAAATCCTTGAGCTGCCCGAAGGTACCAGGTTCTCGGTGTTAGCTCCTTTGGTGCGAGGCAGAAAAGGAGAGTATGAAAAGGTTTTCGACGATATTCAAAGGTTGGGATTTGTGAGAGTCAGGGTCGACGGGGTCACAGGGGAAGTTTCGGAGTTTTTGGGAAAGCGACTGGCGAAGCACAAAAAGCACAACATAGAGGTGGTCGTCGACAGGCTGATAATCCGAGAGGGCACGAGACAGAGACTGGTGGATTCGCTCGAGACCGCCCTTTCCTTATCAGGTGATCTAGTATGTATTGAGATTGTTGTCGATGGTGACAAAGAAGATATCCTTTTCAGCCAGTCTTTGGCTTGTCCTGACTGCGGCATATCCATACCGGAACTGGAGCCAAGGTTGTTTTCATTCAATAGTCCGTTTGGGGCGTGTCCTGCGTGCAATGGATTAGGAGTCAACATGGAAATCGATCCTGAAATGATCATCCCTGATAGGCGAAAATCGATTTCAGATGGTGCGATAGCACCGTGGAATGGAACCCCCGATGGATATTATGCTCAGCTTTTGGACGCAGTAGCCGGATTTTTAGGGATATCTACTGATGTGGCAATTCAGGATCTTCCGCCTGAACACGTTGAGGCGATTTTATATGGGATTTCAGACCGAAAAGTGCCTTTTCACTATGAGAGCCCCTACGGTAGGGAATCGGATCGTTTGATTACTTTTGAAGGGGTTATTCCTAACCTCGAGAGACGTTACAAACAGGCTACCAGTGACGATGTGAGACAGTGGATAGAGCAGTTTATGGCTGCAGTGCCTTGTCCTGTATGTGACGGCAAGCGACTTAGGCCTGAAGCGCTTGCTGTAACTGTAGGCGATATCAACATAGCGGACCTTACCGGTATGTCATGTGAAAATGCATTGAAATTCCTAGATGCTTTGACGCTTACCGAAAGAGAGTCTCTAATTGCAAGCCAAATCTTGAGGCAGCTTCGTTCGAGGCTCACGTTCTTAACTGATGTAGGATTAGGATACATAACTTTGAACCGTCATGCAGGTACTTTATCAGGCGGTGAATCTCAAAGGATACGGTTGGCAACGCAGATTGGTTCGGGTTTGGTAGGAGTGTTATATGTACTAGATGAACCGAGTGTTGGCCTACATGCTCGTGACAATGAGAAACTGTTGGATACGTTGAAGCATCTTCGGGATATTGGCAATACGGTAATCGTAGTGGAACACGATGAAGAGACAATACGCTCAGCAGACTATGTTGTTGATATCGGGCCCGGCGCCGGTGAAAATGGCGGCTACGTTATATGCGCCGGATCGGTGGAGGATCTCCTTAAATGCGAAGAATCAATAACTGGCCAATATCTGTCGGGGAAAAGGCAAATCCCTGTACCGAAAAAGCGAAGGAAACCAGAGAAGTTTATCACGGTAAAAGGTGCCCGAGAGCATAACCTAAAGAACATCGATGTAAGAATACCTCTCGGAGTATTTACTTGTATAACAGGGGTTTCAGGTTCGGGCAAAAGTACTTTGGTAGACGATATCCTCTACAGAAAGCTCGCGTCGTCGCTGCATGGAGCGAGGCTTCGACCAGGCGATCACGATGGGATTGAGGGAATGGAGTTTCTCGATAAAGTCATAAACATAGACCAATCGCCTATAGGTCGGACTCCGAGGTCCAATCCTGCCACATATACGGGAGTGTTCACTGACATAAGGCAGCTTTTCGCAGGGACTCCTGAGGCCAAGATGAGGGGGTACAAACCGGGGCGATTCAGTTTCAACGTAAGAGGAGGCAGGTGCGAGGCTTGTAGAGGTGAAGGTATTATCAGGATAGAAATGCAGTTCCTGTCCGACGTATACGTACCGTGTGAAGTATGCAACGGCAAGCGATACAATAGCCAGACATTAGAAGTTAAGTACCGCGGAAAGAACATTGCAGAAGTCTTGGATATGACCGTTGAGGAAGCCTTAGAACTTTTCAAAAACGTGCCTTCGGTGAAACGAAAGTTGAAGACACTCTATGATGTGGGCTTGGGGTATATAAAGTTGGGACAACCTGCTACTACACTATCCGGAGGAGAAGCTCAAAGAGTAAAACTGTCTACCGAGCTTTCGAGAAGAGGCAATGAGCGAACTCTTTACATTCTGGACGAGCCGACCACCGGACTTCATTTTGAGGACATACGCAAACTGTTAAGCGTGCTTCAGCGTCTAAGAGATGGCGGTAGCACAGTGGTGGTCATTGAGCACAACATGGACGTCATAAAATCTGCAGACTATGTCATCGATCTGGGTCCCGAAGGGGGCGAAGAAGGCGGTTACGTCGTTGCAGAAGGCACCCCCGAGGATATTATGAACCATCCGTCTTCTTATACAGGCCAATCATTGAGAAATGTTCTCTTGGCGCCCCGGAGTAAAAGGAAGGAACCGTCATCCAAACAGACTAGGTCAGAGGATAACACAGGTTCAAGAAGACCGAAAAAGGCGTCAGGTCAGAACAAGGCCGCTGTTGAGGAAGTCACGCTTGTCGGGGTTGATGATCGTGAGAGTTAGCCCGCAGGAACATATATGGGCAGGTATTAGGGGTAATCGCGGAGTTTTAGCAGAAAAGATAAAAGATCTGTCTGCTTCTCCGGGGGTATACGTGTTTCGCGACGAATCGGGCGAGGTATTGTATGTTGGCAAAGCTAGGAACCTCAAGAACAGGGTTCGTTCTTACTTTGCATCGAACTTGTCGGATAAGACGGAAGCGCTTATGGAAAGAGTAGGCGGCCTCGAAACGATAATCGTAGATTCGGAAGCGGAAGCTCTAATCTTAGAGTGCAACCTCATAAAAAAATACCGACCTCGATACAACATCTTGTTGCGAGATGACAAGAACTATCCTTATCTCAGAATCAACCTAGAGGAAGAGTGGCCTAGGGTTACTGTAGTAAGGAAAATGAAGCAAGATGGAGCGCGCTACTTCGGGCCGTTTACGAAGGCGGGGTCTCTTAGGGAAACGCTTTCGTTGTTGCGCCGGATTTTTCCTTACAGAACTTGTTCGGATGCGTATTTGTCCCAGGCTTCGCGTCCGTGTTTGGACTATCAGATAGGAAGATGTCTGGGCCCTTGCACCGGGAACTTGGATAGGGATTCCTACATGGAAACCATAGACGGGGTAATCAAGTTTTTGGAAGGTCGCCACAAGGATGTGAGGGATACCCTATCTGCACGTATGGAACGATGTGCTGAGAACCTCGATTTTGAAGAAGCTGCAAGGATCAGGGATCGGATTTCCGCGCTTGATGATGTGACTCAAAAGCAGAAAATCGTGCTTCCTGATATGAAAGATCGGGACATCTTGGGATTGGCGCGTTCCGGGAAGCTTAGTTTTGTTGCTCTTTTGCCTGTAAGAGAGGGTAAACTTATGGGTAAGGAAGGATTCGTTCTTACAGGGACTGAGTTGGATGAAGACCATGAAATAATAAGCGCGTTTGTGAGCCAATACTACCCTAATGCTTCTTTTATCCCAAAAGAGGTTCTGATTCCTGTCTCACTGCCTGATGCAGATGAAATCAGTAAGTACACAGGGTTAAGAATAAGGGTTCCTAAGAGGGGAGTGTTCAAAGACTTAGTATCCATGGCTAACGACAACTCAAGAGCTATGATGCAAGCGTACATACCTAGATATGAAAGGCAGACCCAGGAAACTGTAAAAGCACTACGAGATTTGGCAGATGCCTTAGGACTATCCGAACCCCCTCAACGAATAGAATGCTATGACATATCTAATACTTCAGGCAGGGAAGCTGTCGCATCTATGGTCTTATTGCTAGATGGCAAACCCGACAAGTCTTCATACCGGCGGTTTCGCATGAAAGTAGATGGCAAACCTGATGATTATGCAATGATGCAAGAAGTGATGTGGAGGCGTTTCAAAAGGGGACTTAAAGAGAGGGACGCCATAGAAAAAGAGGGCGATATGCCCGGAAGGCAGAGCAAGTTTGCGATATTTCCCGACCTTATAATCGTCGACGGGGGCAAGGGGCAAGTTAACGCAGCAAAGCAAGTTTTGGATGAACTGAAATTGGATATACCTATAGCAGGTCTGGCAGAGCGGAACGAAGAGATTTTCTTGCCTCACAGGTCGCAACCTATAGTGCTTCCCGAAGATTCAGGCGCGTTGTTTTTAGCTATCAGGATTCGCGACGAGGCGCACAGATTTGCTCTCTCGTACCATCGAAAGATGAGGGATAAAAAACGTCTAAGTACCGAATTGTCACAAATCCCGGGCCTCGGCCCTAAAAGAGCCAAAGATCTTCTAAAGGCTTTTGGTAGCGTGGACGCCGTGAAATCTGCGTCCTACGAGGAACTTGTCAAAATAAAAGGAATCGGCCCAAAACTCGCTTCATCCATCCTCGAATACTTCGATACTCACCGCTAACACAAGAGAGTTCAATTAAGTAATTAATATTATTAATATTGCTATTGACATTTCTAAACCCACATCATATATTGATGAAGAAAGGTGGGATGAAGTATGCCAAATGAAGTGATTGGAAGGTGTCCTGTTTGTTCTCAGCCTATGGAGGTTACGGAACTGGAATGTCCTGTATGTCATACCAAGATATCAGGTAACTTTGAACTGTGTAAGTTCTGTTCGCTCACGCCCGAACAAAAAGGGTTTGCAGAAGTATTCATAAAGAACCGAGGTAACATCAAAGAGGTTGAGCGGGAGTTAGGAATCTCATATCCCACTGTAAGAAGTAGGCTGGAATCGTTGATAAGGGCGCTGGGGTATCCGGTAGATGGGGAAGAAGCCGGTTATGTAGATGAAGAGAGATATGCAGAGCAGCGGAAAATGATCTTGGATAGACTCGATAGCGGAGAGATAAGCGTTCAGGACGCAACCAGAATGCTGAAGAACTTGGGTCGCAGATAAGACTCTCAGTACATGACGAGGGGGAAGGATTGTGTCAAAAGAGGAAAAGATGCTCATTTTGGAAATGGTGAAAGAAGGCAAGATAACGCCGGAACAAGGTGTGGAGTTGCTCAATGCTCTCTTGGGATCTAAGCCAGCGCTGAAGCCACCTCTCAAATCTATGCGCGGCATTTCAGATGACACAGAGGGTAGAGAGGCGTCAATAGAGCAAGCGGTAGAAAAAATAGAGGAACTTGCAGAATCAAGAGCCGAGAGTTTGGCTGAACGCATAAGCCACATGTTTTCCGGCAGTGCGTCACGTGGTCCCCGGTTTGAACTATCAGAAGAATTCCAAGGTGAGCTAGACCCAGAAGGCGAGATTGAGGTTGATTTACAGTCTGCAAATGGCGCCATAGAAGTCAGGAGTTGGGATAGGCCAGGCTACCGCCTAGAGGTTTTGAAGAAAGCAAATGCGGAAACCGAAGAAGAGGCCGAGCGGATTCTTGAAGGCTGCTTCGAGTTCAGCCACACGGGCTCCACTCTTACTGCAATCGCGAAAGAACGCCAGCGTCTCGGCAGCAGAAATCTGTCGGTAGATTTCATGCTTAGCCTGCCTGCAGATAGAAGGGCGACCGTGAATCTTCACTCGGCCAACGGGCGCATAACTGTGCAGGGGATATCAGGCTCGCGGTGTAGAGCTAAAACAGCTAACGGGCGGATTGAAGCGTTAGACACAAAGTTCGAGGTACTGGAACTAAATACCGCCAACGGGCGGATAGTCATTGAAGATGCGTCAGGCAAAAAATGTACTGCAGAGACTATGAATGGTCGCATTGAGGCGAGAGGCTGCAAATTCTGCGATGTAGAGATGACGGATATGAATGGTCGAATTGAGTACGAAGGCGAATCTCGCAACATGACCGCAAAGACGATGAACGGGCGGGTAGTTGTGGAACTCACAGGGACAGGGAATTGGAACATAAAGACAAGCAATGGACCTATTGAGGCGAAAATCCGTAAAGGCGAGACTGATTCTTATGAAGTAGATTTGGTCACCCAGAACGGAGCTATCGAGGTAGACGGGATGGGAGACGTAGACGTTCTAATCGATGAAAGAAAAAAACATCAGCGAACTAGGCACTACAGAGCTTGCAGCAAGGGGTTTGCAGAAGCAGAGTCAAAGGGTTCTTTGAAGGCATCGACTAGTTCAGGCAGGATATCAGTAGAATTTCTCTAAAAGGAGGCGCTATGGAAATCATGGATGAAGAGAGACTTCGTGTTTTGGAGATGTTAAGGGATGGAAAGATTACTGCGGATGAGGCTGTAGGATTGCTTGAGGCTATGGAATTGCCTACCGAACTGTCTGAGCCAGATGTACCCCAGACACCTGCTAGGTGGCTCAAAATTAGGGTGACCGATTTGGGGGCAAACAAGCCCAAAGTTATGGTTAATCTTCCTATGAAACTCGTCAATTGGGCGCTCAAAACCGGCAACAAGTTCTCATCTGTAAGTGGTGTAGACCTAGATGAGATGGGAGTGGATCTTAACGATCTCAGTGAAGCTCTATCTTACGGTTTTCGAGGCAAACTGATTGATGTGGTTGATGAGGACGAAGGCCAGCATGTTGAGATTATTATTGAGTAGGCTCTCTTGATTTATCTCCGTTCAGGCAAACCCTCAGGGCTATCGCTTGCCCCTCTGGGTTTTCCTTCTTTTATTGATGCTGCTCTTTTCGATATTCTACGCAACCTATGATTGACCGCAGATTTGGAAATTGGCGGGTTGAGGGTCTGCCCCAGTTCTTCTAAGGTCAAGGACGGATTCGCGAGCCTCGCCCGAGCTACTTCTTTCAGGGCTGGTGGCAATGAGCGCAAGCCAACTTCCTCGTCTATGAGTTCGATGTCGGCTATTTGATCCAACGACGATTCTACGGTTCTTGAGACATTAGCTTTATCCATATTAACTTGCCGCTGGACAGAACTCTTTAAGGCTTTCTGTACTCTAATCTCTTCATATTTGAGCACCGAACGTGATGCTCCGAGCATCGTGAGGAATTCGGATATTTCATCACCGTTTTTCATATATACGATCCACAAACCTCTGCGTTGGGCAATCCCGGTCTTAAGGCCATCAACCCTTAGAAGGTTGGAGACGAGAAGCGCCATTTCTTTCTTTGGGAGAACAAACTCTAGATGATGTTGTTTTAGCGGCGATGAAAGAGAACCTTTTGCGAGAAAAACGCCTCTTAAAAAGGCTCTCCTAGCTTTCACATCGTATTTGAGTTCGGTGAGGTTTTTGGGCCGGTTGTCGTTGGGATGCTCATTGCCCGTGCTTATCACCTTATCAAGGTAGAACATCCTGCGCAAGAGATATGGCTTCACTTGGCCTTTGGCGGACTCAAAATTAAACCGGTTGTGAACCGGGAATTGATTCCTTTCATCAGGTGATGTTTCGGAGAATAATAGCAGGCTGAGAGCATAATACTCCCAGAATGCCTCGCAATAGTCTATCGTCTCAACTCTGGACAGTTCCTCTTTCACTGTCCTCGAAAAGGTGTCTTTCTCGAGTTTCACTCTCTAATCTAGACCTGCCTTGGTAATTTCGATGTTGCCATATGCGTTTCGTGGGTCGGCAAGATCCAATATAGTACGGGCGATTTTATATGAATCGTGGTGTGCTATATCGCTGCCTGCAAGAAAATCGCCTGTAATTGGCATGTAACCTTCCGCACGCAGCGCACCAATGTCGGGTAATACCAGGCGTTTGTTTTCGATTGCGTATTTTTCCGACAATTCGCCGGAAGGTACACCTGTATTTACGACTACGTAGGTGAACAATCTTCCTGCATGTTCTTCTATTGCCCTTACATGGTCACAAGCAGAGTAGCCGTCAGTTTCACCCGGTTGAGTCATAATGTTACAGACATACACTTTGTTGCCCTTGGACTTCTTGACGGCACTGGGTATTCCTTGGACGAGGAGATTCGGTATTATGGAGGTGTATAAGCTCCCGGGGCCGATCACTATTACATCCGCAGTGTCGATTGCGTACACGGCTTCGTCTAGAGCAGGTGGGTTTTCAGGTAGTAGGCTCACTCTCTTGATTTTCCCGTTAGCGGCCGGAATGTTTGCTTCCCCAATCACTTTTGTACCATCTTCCATATCTGCTACAAGAACTACGTTGCTCAAGGTCGCAGGTAAAACCTTTCCCTTTACTGCAAGAATCCTTGACATCGTCCTTATGGCTAATTGGAAATCGCCGGTCATTTCAGTCATCGCCGCTAGGAATAGGTTGCCGAAGCTATGGCCTTTCAACTCGCCTTTTTGGAATCTGTGCCCGAAGAGGGCAGTCATATCCGTCTCTGCTTCAGCGAGCGCTATGATACAGTTACGAATATCCCCCGGCGGAAGCATACCCATATCTTTTCTGAGTCGGCCCGAGCTACCTCCATCGTCTGCAACTGTGACTATAGCCGAAATTTCACAGGGAAACGACTTAAGCCCTCGCAAGATCGTAGAAAGACCGGTTCCGCCGCCTATTGCTACGACCTTAGGGAGAACGGATGATTTCATGAGTCATCACCTCTATCTTCACCAAGCCTGATGTCTCTATGTTCTACAATCACCATGTAGCCTCTCGACTCTAGGTATTCTCTTATCTTCTCACCGATAACTACAGACCGATGGCGACCACCTGTGCAACCAATGGCAATCGTGAGATGGGTCTTGCCCTCTTCAATGAAATTAGGTATCAGGAAGTCTAGAAATTCTGTTGTGTATTGTAGGAATTTTTGGCTCACAGGCGATTCAAGAACGTACTTCGCCACTTCTTCATCCAGTCCGGACTGTGTCTTTAGTTCATCCACGTAATATGGATTCGGCAGAAACCGAACGTCAAATACCAGATCTGCATCCAGAGGGATACCGTGCTTGAATCCAAAAGTCAAGACGTTAATAATAAGTTGCTCCAAATTCGCAGTCCTAGAAACTATCTCTATTATCTGCCGCCTGAGCTCTTGGCTCTCTAGATTGCTGGTATCTATGACTACGTGGGCTTTATCGCGTATGTCCTTTAGCATCTCTCTCTCGTCTCTTATGCTTTCGAGCACGCCACTTTGTTCAGACAGAGGATGTCTTCGCCGCGTAAATTTGTAACGTCTGATTAGGGTATCGTCATCAGCTTCAAGGAACAAGATAACAGGCCGGATTCCGGTTTCTTTTACGTCGGCAAGCGCTCGGGATAAGTCATGAAAAAACTCACCGCCTCTTATATCCACGACGATTGCTATTCTGTCAATGGGCTTTCGCGCTTGCGAGCACAGTTCCATGAAAGTCGGAATCAAGGATGGCGGAAGATTGTCAACACAGAAATAGCCAAAATCCTCCAGCGTCCTAAGGACGCTGGACTTGCCCGCTCCTGATAGGCCTGTGATAATCATCAAACTCGTAGTATTTGAGTCCAAAGCGAAATCTCCCTCTATTCAGTGGAAACTATGGCGTCATTATCCGCTTTTTCCCTGCACACCATCCCAAAGACTTTCGTAAAGATGGGGTTTGACCAAGAAACCTAGATCGGCACCATCTTGCCACGATCCGTATATGCTTTTTCCCCTGTAAAGACCTACCTCAGGAAAGTCTCTGGGTTTCTCTAGCCTGGGCTTCGGATGTTCACTGTAAGTGTCGTTGGGCATGAATATACTTTGCCCCTTGTATTCAACGTCGTAATATGCCATTCCTTTCCGGGCCCTTATAGGTTCGTACACCGAGGAACAGTCTTTGGCAATCCAATTTGCGATGACAAGGGGTTCGGAGCCTGGGTTAACCGTAACGTGCGCATAGTGAGGCGGAATCAGCAAGATGTCACCTTTGTCGAAGTCGGCCACTACGAAGTCTTCTACTTCACCGCTTATGTGTCCGCCCTTTTGCATAAGGAAATGAGCCTTCCCATGTAGCACTTGGTATACCTCCGGGTATGTGTAAGAACTTCCGGGCGCTTGCGGATGATAGTGCCCTACTGTCTTTACATATTCGAAGCCGATTTTGCCCGGGATTATTACTGTTATGTCGTACCTTAACCCCGCATTGATCATAGAAATTCTATCTTTTTCCAGGCCTGTACCCCTGTACATTAGGTACAGGGTATCCGGTCCGGCTTGTTCCGAATAAAGGAGCACGTCCACCGCGTCTTGACGTTTTCGGGCCTCAGGATGCGGTGATAATACGCCTTCTCCGAACTCAAGAAAGCCGCTTTCGTTAAGGCGTACTTCAAATCCGGCAATTTCCGAAATGTCTATCATTAACATCCTCCCAAAATGCTACTGTTTTCTCGGCTTAAGCGGTTTGCACAGTATTTCCAATATCTGTGTATCGAATATATTGTTAGAATGAGCCGGAAGAAGGACAAGCGCAGTATCAGCCCCACCGCTTGTTCCTCCTACCGATATTATCATTTCGCCGTAGGGGATCATACCGGCATCCAGCGCCATGACCGCCACCTCTACAGCTACTTTCGTTCCTTGGGAAAACATGCGAAGGGTATGGGAAATAATCCCACCAGTATATAACCCTCCGAATTTGTTGGTCACCGCTCTTTCTACGTTGCCGAAAAGATGGGTAGTGGTTAAGACCTTTACGCCTTGTGACTCAAGGCTTACCCTTTCCTCTTCACTCATCTCATTGCATCCGGGCTCGCGGAAACCGGATTGATGGGTTACACAAGTCAGGTTGATGTGGTCATCAATGAAAAAGCGCGCGGTGTATCCCGTGTTTGAAGCTACAACTATGTTCTTTATGCCGAGTTCCTTAGCACGCTTGAGCGCGATAGAAGCAGTGTCTTCGGTATTTGAGCGTCCGGGCGTTTCAAAGTAAACTGTCACGCAAATCCACCTCCTTACCCTAGTTATCTGTGGCTAATATCAATGATACACAATCCGATGCACGAATCAAATGCTGAGGCAAGATAATTACAAAATGCAGCGGGTTTATCAAGCAGATGTCGCTTGTGGTACAGCGCTTCAAAAAAGGGTTTATCCGCGCTTGTCTGAGTGTTATCCTATATGCAATGGAAAGGATGTGTTCGGGCACTTGTTAGAGCAACTCAAGTTTTTCACTTGGCAAGATGCTATATTAGCCATTATCGATATCGCTTTGGTCGCGTATTTCTTTTACAAGATATACACGCTGATCAAAGGTACGCGGGCAGTTCAACTTCTCAAAGGTATTATCATACTGCTCCTTCTTGTCTCTTTGACCCAATGGGCAAGACTCTATACTGTCAACTGGCTTTTGGTGCAAATACGAACAATGCTTCTTGTTGCGTTACCCGTAGTTTTCCAGCCTGAGTTAAGACGCGCTCTTGAACAAATCGGTCGCGGCAAGATATTTTCACGCTCCTTTCTCAAGCCAGGCGGAGAGTCTATTGCGCGGGCGATTGACGAGATAGTATCCGCTTGTTTCGATATGTCTTCGGATAGAATCGGTGCGCTTATCGTGCTTGAAAGGCAGACGGGTCTTGAAGAGTATATGGAAGATGCTGTTAGGCTTGATGCTTTAGTCAGTCGTGAACTGCTTAAGAACATCTTCAATCCCGGCAGCCCTCTTCACGATGGTGCTTGCATAATAAGAGGAGACAGGATAGCCGTTGCGGCTAGTTTTCTTCCGTTTACTCAAGATCCCGTTGCAATAGAATTGGGATCCAGACACAGGGCCGCTATAGGTGTTACTCAGGTGTCTGACGCAGTTTCGGTGGTTGTGTCCGAGGAAACCGGAATTGTATCGTTTGCTGAGGGCGGGAGGCTTATACGTGGATTGGATGCCAAAACTCTCAAGGAAAAACTTATGGAAAGTCTCGATATGCAGCACATCTCTGGGATTTTCGGCCGGGGGTATGACAGATGATTAAGGCGGCAATGTCTAAAGACCTCACCGCGAAAATCATTGCTATAATCCTCGCGGTTGTTGTCTGGGCACAGGTTTTCAATGATAAAAATCCAATTGAACGGCGTACCTTTGTCCTGGATGTAGTTCCTGCCATGGTTCAAGACGGAATGATGATCGTGTCGACAAAGCCCGATAAGGTAACAGTCACGCTAGAGGGGCGGGCAAGAACCCTAGATGAGCTGGACGCCGGAGAATTGAAGGTTGAGGTTGATCTTTCTTCGGTTGAACCTGGTTCTTTTTCTGCAACTCCTCATGTTGATGTACCTTATGGCATTAAGGTAGTCGAGATAAACCCGGCAACAGTTGCCTTTGAACTGGATGTCATGAGTTCTGCCGAAGTAGGCGTCGTGGTAGAAGTGCAGGGTAGTCCGGGCGAAGACTATGAAAAGGGCATGCCAATGCCATCTGTAAATACTGTGACTGTAAGAGGGGCCAAAAGGTTTGTTGAGAAAGTAGACCACGTTTACGCCGTAGTAGATATAACCGGAGCAACGAGCGAAGTCAACGCAACGGCCAAACTGGTGGCCGTAGATGCGGCAGGAAACGAGCTGTCCGGTATACAGATTGAACCTTCGGAAATAGAGGTTTTGGTACCTTTGCAGAAACTACCTCCGGCCAAACTCGTACCGGTCCAGGTTGTGGTCAGCGGGACTCCCAAAGACGGCTACACGATTGGGCCCATTGTATCCAATCCGCAGCAAGTTAAAATCCGGGGAGACAAAAGCATCATCGATACCATAAATTGGATAGGTACGAAGCCTGTGGATGTTTCGGGAAAGGATAGCGCCTTCCAGACTACAGTTTCGCTCAGCCTTCCTACCGGCGTTAGTTGTCAAACGCAGCAAGTTGTCGTGAAGGTAGACATAATCGAAGAAATCGAAACTCGCACCCTTGAAGATGTCATAGTGCAATTGGAGTCTCCGCCTGTAGGATATACCTGGAGCATAGAGCCTGCCACAGTAAGCGTCGTTCTTACCGGCAGGAGCGACCTTGTTCGTAAGATCCAGAGCGAAAACGTAACAGTTTACATAGATGCTCAAGGGAGAGGCGAGGGTACTCATGACCTCGTGGTGGCGTACAAGATCGATGCTCCTCAGGGAGTCAGCGCGGATAGCCTCCAAGTAGACATAAAACCGCCAAAAGTCAAGTTAACTCTGACCAAGAGATAGTTCTGCCGGCAGAGTGAGGCCCTTGTTAATGTGATGGTTGGTGTCATAAGTGGTGCTCGTTTTGATTGAAATGCGGGGGGTGGTGTCTTGAACTTATTTGGGACTGATGGTATTCGCGGGATCGCTAATCAGGACTTGACTTGTGAAACAGCTTTTAGGTTGGGTAGGGCGGTAGGTTTTCTCCTATCACATGACAGGCCAATTTGCGTTGGGAAAGACACACGGGTTTCCAGCGACATGCTTGAAGCTGCTCTTACATCTGGAGTTTGCTCTACAGGGCGAAGCGTGATCCAGCTGGGTGTTATCACCACGCCGGGGCTTTCGTACATCATTGGGCACTTTGACCTAAGCGGGGGTGTGATGATCTCCGCATCTCACAATTCGTTCGAATACAATGGACTAAAAGTATTTGGTTCTGATGGGATGAAGATTTCGGATGAGGATGAGGCCATCATCTCCAAAATCATTTCTGACCGAGAAGATGAAGGCCCGTGGCCCATTGGAAAAGAGATAGGTAAAGTTATACGAGGCAGTCATCTCGTGAACTCGTACAGCGATTTTCTGAAATCTCTGCCCGCTAGAGATTTATCGAATCTCAGGGTCCTAATCGATACTGCGAACGGCTCTACTTCCGCGATCGCTCGCGATGTGTGGCGTTTCTTGTGTCCAAATGCTGACTTCATGAATTTTTCTCCTGACGGATTCAACATAAATTTCGAATGTGGTTCTACACACCCCGATTCTTTGGCATCTGAGGTAGCACGGGGCTCTTATGATGCGGGATTTGCATATGATGGTGATGGTGACAGATGTATAGCAGTAGATGAGAAAGGGAATGTGATAAACGGCGATAAACTAATGGCCATCATTGGGCTTCACATGGCTCAGAATGGGCGGTTGTCCAAAAACACTGTTGTAGGCACAGTTATGTCGAATTATGGTTTGGAGCGCTGCCTTTCTTCTTACGGTATCAGGTTGATTAGAACCCAAGTCGGTGACAGGTTTGTCCTTGAAGAAATGCTTCGGGGAGGATATAGCCTAGGCGGCGAACAGTCAGGTCACATAATCGTAGGTAACATTTTGCATGCCGGAGATGGCATTTTGACCTCGCTATGCATAGGTGAGATATTGGCAGGGTCGAAGTCTCCTTTCTCAGAACTTGCTTCAGTCGTTAAGGAGATTCCCCAAGTTCAGGTAAACGTAAAGGCTGCGTGTCCGGACCAAATAGTTAGTCTTCCCAAGGTGCAAGAAGCTGTTAAAGAGATTAGCAGCCAATTAGCAGGAATAGGGCGGGTCCTGGTAAGGGCTTCAGGAACTGAGCCCGTCGTAAGGATCATGGTAGAATCAGAAGACCCCGCGATCGTTGAAAGATGTATTGACTACTTAAAGACAATTGTTGAACAGGAAATCGAGTTATAAGTCACCAATGCTTCGGAAGATGAAAAAAGAGGGGAACCGGATGGGTTCCCCTTTCTGTCTTTACTGTTAGCTAAGCAAATCTTGGAATAGCTTTCTCCATGTTGTCCAGGCCAAACGTGCTTGCTTATCTGTGTAGGCTGTGAGCATTTTTATGGCTCTTCCCGGGTTATCTGATAGAGTTTCCGAAACCCGTGCCTCAAATTCGTTCTGAGATTTGCGCCACATTTCTTCGAGAGCATCTCTAGACTCCGAGATTTTTCCGATGAACTCGGCATAGGATTCATCTGCCAAATCCTGCACGTCTTGGAACGCCCACCATGCTCTGCCCGGTCGATAGGAAAGGTCGGCAGGAGGCACATCGAAGTGATTAGCTAATCCTGTTTCCGGTGAAATCCAACCAAAGCCGGCAGGTATTTTGTCAATGCCCAGATACCAAGGCACATATGGGCTTGTACATGGGTTTAGCAGTGCACGCCATACACAGGTGAGTTCGGGCTTTTCCCTGAACTGCACGACTATGCTCTCGATTGTGGTCGAAGTACATATGGTGCGAATGCCGGTCCTATGAGGGTTCACAGAATATCCGTTCGACAAGTCGTCCTCTTTGCCTTCGTAGTGTGTTCTTAGGATTTTCTTCACATCTTCTATTCCCAATTTTTCTTTCGGAGTTACAGAGAAGACCCTCACATCTTCGGGTTCCTTACCCAAGATCATGCGGAGAGCATTTTTATGGCGGTAGATATTGCCGTCTTGCTTCTGATTGGGATCCTGATAGGCTATGGCGAAGTCAAAATCGCTGAAATCGGAAGGGACACTAGGCTTATACCATCCCCGGTCAATTGCATACGTAATTAAGTCATGAGACGCAACGTAGTTATTTTTGTCCGACAGATCCACGTTTCGAATTGTGTACCAGTTTGGAATGAACATGACCTCATCATCTGGCACTCTCTTTGCTACGTAGTGCTTACCCTTTACAACTTGAAGTACCCAACCTTCATTGTTGTCGACAATCTGGTATGCGCGACCCGATGCCGTGTATCCATACTTATCCAGAAGGCCCGCTGCTATTTCCACGCCTTCTTTTGCTGTTCGTGCTCTTTGAGCCACTATATGACCTAAGCCATATCCTATGCCGCCGTTTGTTAGTTCCGGCATATCCTCCCTGGAATTTGAGCAGCTGTCACTAGCTATCGCGACTCCCCATTCGTTTATGAAAGTGTCGCTAAATGGAGCTTTCCAACTGGCTCGTGTTTCGGACCAAATATACCCCCAGGTCACAGGGACTTGTGGGATCTTGGCGCACTCAGGTTCGAAAGTGAGATACTCTCCGGGATTGTGTTTTTTTCGTGGGACTTTGTATTGCACCATTACGTTGTTGCCTCGGTCGTCTTCATTGTGGCCAAAAAGGACCTCGCCGGTTGCTGACGCCTTCTTTCCTACTATGATTGCGCTGCAGTCTTCTACTATATCTGCGTAAGGTACTTGGTCTGATTCGAAGGTGTTTACTCTAAGCATATCCTTGCTCCTTCCACTCGGGTGATGGTTCGAGATCTCTTATATTTTACTATGATTCCTCGCTCACTTTCGCTATCGAACTTTTCTAATGAGCCTAAGCCCATGCCGCATTGCCCAGACATTGCCCTTTGCGTCAAACAAGAAGTACAAATCGGTGCTATCTTCATCATCCTCGAGGTCAATATCTCTATCTACACGTATAGAACTGTAACTGGTCGGTATTGCGGGGTACGCGATGTTTCTGTTTTTGCCGTGTACAATATAGTAGAGGTTCTTGCCATCTAGGGCGATAGAAACCTCGGTACCTTCTCCCGATGCGTAAAGCCCTGCAAACTTTGCTGCATGCTCAGGAGGAATGCTCGCTGCAGGTACTCTTGGTTCGTGATAGTTGCGTGGGAGATTCAGAATTCCGTTTATAGCAGCAAAAAACACCTTCGAAGCGGGAAAGCCGCTCAGATTTGACAATACACAGACAGAGAGTTTCTTCTCGGGTATGAACCCAATATATGAGGCCACTCCGACTATGTTCCCACCGTGATGTACTAAAGTGACCCCATCGCAGTATCTGGGTTCTACCTGGAATCCATAGCCGTAGTAACTTCCTGTTTCGATGGAATAATAAGGCGATGTTATTCTATCTGTGGTTGCCGTTTCGCAGATCCTATTACTTCCGCAGAAGCCCTTTTCAATATATAAACTGGTGTATCTAAGCAGATCCCTAGTAGATGATTTCAACGATCCTGACGATACGAACGTCTCTCTGTGTTTCCAAGGCGCTTTGGCTAAGTTACCTTTTTCGTCGCGATAGTATAGCCCTTGAAATTCGAAATTCGACAGAGCGGCAACGTCAATGAAGGTATGGTCCATTCCCAATGGCTCCAGGACATTTTTCTTCAAATACTGTTCAAACGAGACACCCGAAACCCTTTCGATTACCTCGCCTAATAAGGAGAAGCAATCATTGGAATAACTCATGTATTGTCCCGGTCGGCCAAGCGGTTCGAAACTGTAATTTGCGATAAATCGCAGCAGATCTTTGTTGGTTCGAATCACAGGTTTCCCCTGCAAGCTATCGTCAGGCTTGTTTCTCAAAGCCATCGGATCGGCCAAGTACTCTTCTACAGTAATGCTGAGTTCGTTTACGTAATCGAGGGATGGAAGAGGTGGTATTCCCGAGGTATGTGTCAAAAAAGAGTGAAGCGTCATCTTGTCGGCTGTGTTCGATCGCAGGATGGTGAATTCGGGAAGATATTGCTTTACAGGGTGGGATACCGACAGTTTCTTCTCTTCGGCCAAAAGGTTTATGCAAAGAGCCGTAAAGGATTTGGTTACAGAGGCGAGACCGAATACTGTGTCCTTCGTTACCGGCTGGTTCTTTTCTATATCTGATACGCCAAAACCCTTGAAGTATTCCATATTGCCATCAACGCTGATCCCTACAGCGATACCGGGGACCTTGGTCTTTTCCATCAATTTGCTAACATAGTCTTCAAATTCTCTAACACTGAAATCTTTTATCAAATGACTAACCCCCTCCTACTTACTCATACTGCAATCAGAGGTGCAATTGCAACATAAAAGTAATCAAGAACGAGGTGATGCCGGAGAAGGGATAGCGGCGGCATGTATGGAATGTAGAAACGCCTTCTTATATGATCTGTGGGCAAAGGAAGGCGTGATCTTGGATTTTTGAAAGGGGCAATCCCAATGGACTCGTGTGGTTTCAGCATAGGACTGGACTTGGTGTCGTTTGCTCGAGTCGAAGAGATGTATAACGCAAGGCAAAATCTCTTTCTCGAAAGGTTCTTTACATGCGATGAAATCAGGTTTTGCTTTCAGAGTCCTAGCCCTAGGAGACAGATAGAAAGCATGGCGGGCTCTATTGCTGCCAAGGAAGCGGTTATGAAGGTTTTGGGGGAAGGGTGGCCAAAGATCCCGTGGACCGATATTGAGATCGTACGTACGGAAAAAGGGCGTCCGATCGCTTGTCTGAAAGGTAATGCGTCTCACCTGATGGAAGAAGAAAACCTAGAATCCATACAGATTTCGATTACTCACGATGGCCAGATGGCAGCTGCAGTTGCCATTGGAGTACCTAGGCAGTAAACTTCAGCATTAGCCTAGGCGAAGGAGGTTTTGAGAAGTGGTCCTGGTATCTTCACAACAAATGCGCGAGATAGACCGCATGGTTCAAAAAATGGGCGTTCCGGCTCTTTTGCTTATGGAAAATGCGGGGAGAGCCCTGGCTTATCATTCCATGGTTCTTCTAGATGGGGGAGACATCCCTAAGCCCAGACGATCATGCGGGTTGTATGGCTCTTCGCATGAATCGACATGCCGTCCTCATAGAGGTACCATAGTTGTTCTCTCGGGTCCCGGGCAAAACGGTGGCGATGGCTTCTGCGCTGCAAGGCATCTAGCCGCGCATGGATATGAAGTTAAAGTGGGCTTTTTTGGGAAAGAATCAGGTCTGCCTTACGAAGCGTCTGCCAACTATGAGATGCTCAAATCCTATCCAATCAAAGTGCATTCTCTTGACTACTATCAGAATCCGCAAGCGATCCTCGATCAGCTAGACTCGCCTGACCTCATAATTGATGCTCTTTTGGGAATTGGGGCAAAAGAGGGTCCTAGATATCCCCTCGATCTCGCCACGAAATGGGCAAATTCTCAAGAAGCGCCAATTGTCGCTTGCGATGTACCTACAGGCGTATCTGCGGACACAGGAGAAGTATATGAGCCGTGCATAAGGGCTACTATCACTGTAACTATGGGCTATGCCAAAATAGGTCTCTTATCTTACCCCGGCAGGATGTTTGCAGGTGATGTAATAGTAGAGAACCTGGGTTTTCCGCCTGATCGTGTAGTTAGCACCGTTGGATTGTTGAAACAGCATAACACTTCCGAAAATGCCCAGGATTTGCTTACAAGTCCAATTGAGATCTCGACACAGGCCGTGTTCTCCCAAGATGTGCGGCCGCTTTTGCCCGTGAGACAAGCAGATCACCACAAGGGGATATCAGGCCATGTTACGGTGATAGCAGGCTCATTGGGGATGGCAGGCGCGTCTGTTTTGTGTGCAAAGGGTGCTCTCAGAGCAGGTGCCGGGACTGTTACTCTCATCTGCCCCGGCAAGATTTACGAAGTCTGTGCGTCGGCGGTACCAGAGGTGATGGTGCTTCCTTGCGGAGATTCTGAGGTCTTTACGCCTGATCCCATATCATTTAGAATGATAAAAGACAACATACAAAAAAGCGACGCGGTAGCTATAGGGCCCGGATGGGGCAGGGGACTTTCTCAGACAGGATTCTTGAAGGAAATGTTGCCGCACGTGTTGAACATACCTTGTGTGATAGATGCAGATGCGCTCTTTAGTTTGGCGGAATTGGGCGGATTGCCATATCTTGCAAAACTCCACGGTGAGTTCATACTTACGCCTCATCCCGGAGAGATGGCAACACTATGTAATATGGGTGTGTCAGAATTGAACCGGGATAGGCCGCGTATTGCGTTAAAAGCAGCCATGGAATCTAAGAGCGTTGTCTGTCTCAAAGGCGCCGGAACATGTACGGCCGGGCCAGAAGGTCAACTGTTTATTAATACTTCGGGTACTGCTGCCATGGCTACAGCGGGGGCCGGAGACGTTTTGACAGGGGTAATTGCAGGTCTAGGAGCTCAGGGTTTGGCTCCTCTAGACAGTGCCGTTGTTGGGGTGTTTTGGCATGGAACTGCAGGCGAGATAGCATATGAGAACAAGGGTTCCTATGGGATACTCGCCGGAGACATCGTAGAATGCTTGCCTCAGAGTAGGGCAGCGATAGAACGCGGCCAGAGGCAATGAAAACTCTGCGAAGAGAGGTGAAGGGCCTGCCAAAGGGTGGGCTTAGATTTGGACAGGATGAAAGAGTTTGTGACAAAACTTCCCGAAGGTGTACTTGCAGATATAGATGACATTGCAAGGAGAATGAGCAAGACCCGGTCTTTGTTTATCGAAGAGGCATGTTGTTTTTATATTGAGAAGATAAAACGGGACAATATGCTTGAATCCATGAAAACCGGATACCTAGAAATGGCGGAGATAAACCAAGTGCTTGCTGAGGAGATATGGTGCGATTTTGCTTGTTTTCCTCGCAATGATTACGAGGATGAGTACTACTCCGAGGTGGTAGGAAGGATCGTGCGTACCGAGAACTTAGACAAATGGAGGAAGACCTGATTGGAGCCTTCTCGAGGAGATATCTATTTCGCAGACTTGAATCCTGTGCTTGGTTCAGAACAAGGCGGATTCAGACCCGTTTTAATTGTGCAAAACGATATAGGGAATAAATACAGTCCTACGGTCATTGTTTCGGCCATAAGTTCGCAGATCCAAAAAGCAAAGCTTCCCACTCATGTTGAGCTGCCTGCAAGCGTCTCTAATCTCGAAAAGGACTCTGTCATTTTACTTGAGCAGATTAGGACCATAGACAAAAGGCGGCTGAAGAAATGGGTGGCGCACCTCGACAAGGACATAATGGATAGAGTTGATGAAGGCTTATCCATCTCATTGGGACTTAAGGAAATATAGATACATCATGATTTCTTGTATGAAGGGGGTTTTGAAATGCAGAAAAACACTTTGGGATTCCCCAGGGTGCATCTCGCCGATTTGCCCACTCCTTTTGAGGGAACTCCGCGGTTTAGCCGGGTATTAGGAGGACCACAGATATTTATCAAACGAGATGACGCTACCGCGCTTGCTCTAGGCGGAAACAAGGCAAGGAAACTGGAGTTTCTTCTTGGAGATGCGCTTGCAAAACAATGCGACACAGTGATTACAGCAGGAGGGCCCCAGTCGAACCATGCTAGGATGACGGCAGCTGCTTCTGTGAAGATTGGTATGCAGCCGGTTCTTGTTCTAGACGGCGACGATCCCGGTACCAGGCAGGGTAACTTACTGTTGGATCATATCTTAGGAGCGCGGTTAGTTTTTACCGGGCAAAGACTTTCCGAAGATGTAATAGAAGAAACAGCGGCAGATCTAGAACGGGAGGGCAAAAAGCCCTATGTTATTCCAGTGGGCGGCTCTAACTGCATAGGAACGCTAGGTTACATAGGTTGTGCGGCAGAACTTGCGCGTGATTTTGCGGATGCGGGGGTTTCCCCTAGCACCGTGTATGTTGCGACCGGTTCGTCAGGCACTTTGGCAGGTTTATTGCTTGGCAAACTCATATACCAACTTTCTTTTTCAATAAAGGGAGTTGCGGTAAGCCCTGGTGCGGCTAAGAAAGAAGCTAGAGTTTTAGAACTGGTAATGGAAGCTATTGGACTGATAAAACAAAAGTTAGAGTGCCTAGATGCCGAGACCGAAACGGAGGTTGGTTCGTGTGACCTTCGTGAAATAAAGAATCGGATTCTTAATATCACCAAGGACGATGTGAAATCCAACATAAGCATTACAGAGGACTATGTTGGCCCCGGGTATGCTGTGCCAACTCCTGAAGGCATAGAAGCTATACTTACTCTTGCGCGAAGCGAGGGAATAATCACCGACCCGGTTTATACAGGTAAGGCACTTGCATGTCTTATAGGCGATGTGCGAAACGGACTATATGACAAAGATGAGGCGATAGTTTTTCTCCATACAGGAGGAGCGCCTGCGAATTTCGCGTATGTAGATGCTTTCTTGAAAGAAGGGATTTAGGTTGAAACCAATTATTGGCATAACGGCTAGCTGGGATGAAGAAAGACAGGCTTCGGTGTTGCAGCACACTTATGTTGACGCAGTGTTAGAAGCAGGTGGCATACCTGTTTCGATCCCGATGGTAGGCAAATCGGAAGCTGAGGAACTTGTGTCGAAGGTAGATGGAGTAGTATTCCCGGGAGGAGCGGATATAGATCCTCAGAGGTATATGGAACGTCCGCACCAAAAGCTCGGTGCCATAAACCCCAGGCTCGACGAATTGGAACTTAATGTTGCCAGATTGGCCCTTGAACGCAGGTTGCCCATTCTCGGCATTTGCAGAGGATGCCAGGTGGTTAACGTAGCTGCAGGCGGTTCGCTGGTACAGGATATACCGTCCCAGGTTGGGGGAGCAATGAAACACAATCAAGACGCCCCGAGATGGTACGGGACTCATGAGGTAATTCTAGAGGAAGGCTCTATGGCGGCAAACATATTTGAAACCCGCCGTTTGGTCGTTAATTCGTATCACCATCAGTCGGTTAGGGATCCGGGAGACGGTTTGACTGTATCGGGTAGAGCCCTTGACGGTGTGGTAGAAGCAGTGGAAGGTAGACAAGGATTTGTATTGCTTATTCAGTGGCATCCGGAGGGAATGTGGAGACATAATCCTTTGTTTGTCAAACCGTTTAGGGCATTTATCGAAGCTGCAAAAGAGTTTAGTCGTTGATTTGGAGGGTATTAGCCATCAATGAGACATGAGATTTCAGTAGGGTCTATCGAGTATCCTCGACGCAGGTTTCGAGAATGCAAGTTATCAACAGGGATTTTGCCAACCGGTCCTTTGAATTCTATAACGGATGTTCCGGGAGTTCTTGTAGGGCATTGCACGATAGTTGAAGGCGAAGGCGCACTTGATCCGGGAAATGGCCCGGTTCGAACGGGAGTTACCGCGATTTTGCCTCACGGGGGCAATTTGTTTAAGGACAAAGTAAGAGGTGCCATACACGTAATCAACGGTTTTGGTAAGGCCACAGGCATTGCACAGATACAGGAACTCGGCACCATAGAAACACCTATTATTCTTACAAACACCCTTAGCGTGGGTTTAGCTTGGGATAGTCTTTGCGAGTATATGTTGGAAGGTAACCCGGAGATAGGTGTATCTGCGGGAACGGTTAATCCATGCGTATTGGAATGTAATGACGGATATCTCAACGACATAAGAGGCAGACATGTAAGGAAGGAACACGTGTTTTCTGCACTTTATAATGCTACAGATGGTCCTGTACCTGAAGGCAATGTCGGCGGAGGGACCGGTATGTCATGCCTAGGATTCAAGGGGGGAATTGGTACCTCTTCGAGAGTTTTGGAGATAGATGAACGATGGACATTGGGTGTTTTGGTGATGTCTAACTTTGGCAGACTCGAAGATTTGCTGATTTGTGGTATCCCCGTAGGAATAGAACTCAAGAGGTCTATCGGAGCGCAATCTCAGGCGCCTCCGGGTTCAATCATAGTTATTGTGGGAACTGATGCTCCTTTATCAGACAGGCAGCTGTTGCGGATCGCGCGGCGCTGTCAGGGTGGCCTAGCTCGCACTGGGTCTGTGTTCTCCAATGGTAGCGGCGATTTCGCATTAGCCTTTTCAACGGCCAATAAGGTGTCAGATTCTGATACCTCCGAATTATCTGAGCAGAGGTACATAAGCGATGACTCTCCGGACTTAGGCCTGTTGTTCAGAGCCTGCGTAGAGGCGGTTGAAGAGAGTGTGTTAAACTCATTGTTCATGGCGGAGACTATGGTAGGTCGCGATGGACATACAAGGTTAGGTCTACCTATTGACACAGTGCTCGAGATCTTGGCAAGGCATCAGGTTATCGGTTGAGCATGGTCCGGCTATTGTCCGAATGGCAATCATCAAGTAGCAGGATATTTCTAAGGGCCGTAGAATCAGGTACGAAATGCCCGGGGCATAGGATACAAAGTGGCAATAAACGTGTTCATTGGGGAGGTTTACCATGACGGAAGCAAAAGATGAGTCGAAGGGCACTGACAAGCATACTCCTGATGCAAGCAGACCTTCATATCTCAGAGGTCCGCTGCCCAAAAAAGGCGATGCTGAAGCGAAAAGCGAATCTGAGAGCAAGACAGGTAAGGAGATTACCGGAGAGAGCATCCCCCAAGCAGCCAAACAAGAGAAAGAGGATGTCGAGTTATACTCGTGGAAGGTTTGGCTCCTTCCGCTCCGTCCGGGCGTCTCTGCCCTAGTGGTAGCATCTGTAGCGGGTTGTATAGGGCTTGCTTACTGGGCGTTTCCCCAGTTCTTCTTCGTAGCTGTGATGACCCTTATACTTTTGAATAGGTTGGCCGTTTACTTGTTCCCGGTAAAATATGTGATTACAGAGCAAACGGTTGGGTATAGGACCTTTTTGGCAAGGGATATCCGTTCTTGGGATAAATTCTTGACTTACTACCAGTTCCACGACGGCGTGCTCCTTTCACACGATACGCGGACGGTGAGGGGACGAATGAGGCAGGGCATGTTCCTTTATTACTACCCCGATGGTTCGAACAAAGACAGGGTACTCGAGATAGTTTCCTCAAAACTCGCCATGCCTGAACGGGCGTTTAGTGAGAAAGATGAGCTCGTCAAAAAAGAGAAGAAGGAAAGAGGAGGGATCCGGGCCGCGATTGAGCGAATTCGCAACATCAAACCCAAAGAATGATGTGTGCAAATGTCAAAGTAGAATTATGGCGCAATAAAGAATGCGCCGGTCTAGATTGTCTGTTGGATGAACAAAGGACTTTGAGGAGGGAATCGGATGGAAGAAATCCAGCGAAAGGAAGGCGTTGATAAAAAACCGGTAGAGTCTATCCTTGCCACCGACGTCGGGTCGACCACTACTAAAGCCATACTTATCGAGAAACGTGGCGATGAATACCGATTGGTAACTCGTGGAGAAATGCCGACCACAGTTGAGGAACCATGGGAAGATGTCATGATCGGCGTCAAGAAAGCAATTCGGCGCATCGAGGAGCTTATCGATAGGCCAATTCTAGATGAGTCAGGCAATTTGATTCGGCCCAAAGAAGGTGACAAGGGGGTAGATATCTACGTTTCGACATCGTCTGCAGGTGGAGGATTGCAGATGATGGTTGCAGGATTGGTAAAGACAATAAGTGCTAGTTCAGCCCACCGTGCTGCCTTAGGTGCAGGTGCGGTTGTGTTGGATGTAATCTCGGTAGATGACGGTAGATCACAGTCGGAGCAGATCACCAGGATTACAGAATTGCGGCCTGACATTATCCTCATGTCAGGTGGTGTAGATGGCGGCTCAGTTGCTTATATAGCGTCAATTGCCGAGATTATAAAACAAGCGAACCCGCAGCCGAGGTTTGGCGCGACGTACAAACTGCCATTAATATACGCAGGCAATAAAGACGCCCAAGACCTTGTCATGGAAATATGCGGGGCGGACATGGACGTGCACATAGTCGAGAATTTGAGGCCGCGGCACGATATTGAAAACTTGGGACCTGCCAGAGAAGCCATTCATGAGATTTTCATGAATCACGTCATGGCTCAGGCTCCGGGGTACGGAACTCTTATGGAATGGGTTGATACGACGATTATGCCCACTCCTGGTGCAGTGGGTAAACTTATTATGCTCCTTGCAGAAAGGAATAATGAGAATATCATAGGTGTAGACATTGGCGGCGCTACTACTGACGTGTTTTCACACTTCGAGGACACTTTCACCAGGACGGTATCTGCTAACCTAGGTATGAGCTATTCTATTTGCAACGTTTTGGAAGAAGCAGGTTTCGATAACATTATGCGATGGGTACCTTTCGAGGTCGACCATTCTCGCATCTCTGACTGGGTTGCAAACAAGATGATAAGACCTACTACAATTCCACAAACAATGTACCACCTAATAGTTGAACAGGCTATTGCCAGGGAAGCGCTTCGCCTTAGTTTTGAACACCACAAGAGTCTTGCCAAGAAGGTAGAAAAAGAAGAGGTAGGACTTCAGATTGCGGGTCGAAGCAAGGTAGCATCGGCCACCGGCCGCGACATAATAGACATGCTCCATCTTGATATGCTAGTCGGTTCAGGCGGAGCTCTTTCGCATGCTCCGCGACGACAACAGGCTGCTTTGATGCTCATCGATGCATTTGAGCCTTCAGGGGTAACCTATCTAGCCGTAGACTCGATATTCATGATGCCCCACCTTGGTGTTCTTTCCTCGGTATACCCAGACATAGCTGCCGAGGTTTTCGACAAAGACTGTCTTGTAAGACTAGGGACCGTAATAGCCCCGGTTGGATCGTTCAAACGCGGTCAGGTGGCAGCTACGGTTAAGATGACCATGGAAGATGGCACTGTAGTGGAGCACAAGGTTACAGGAGGAGAGCTCCAGGTTATACCGTTAGGGGTCGGTGAAACTGCCGTCTGCAGGATACAACCTCACGGCGGGAACATAGATGTAGGTGCTGGAAAAGGCAGGGCATTGGAGAAAGAAATCCATGGCGGTCTGGTCGGTGTCATCCTAGATGGTAGAGGACGCCCCC
>Ga0116190_1000426_pt1 | contig 42971 bp, 37 predicted proteins | sample AD_JPNTR4_MetaG_FD_89808 | JGI IMG/M metagenome (GOLD analysis project Ga0116190, IMG submission 89808) | Active sludge microbial communities of municipal wastewater-treating anaerobic digesters from Japan - AD_JPNTR4_MetaG | ecosystem: Engineered > Bioreactor > Anaerobic > Digestate | place...
AGAAAAAAGAAAGTGAGAAATCCGATTCTGAAAAGATTCTGGGCGTCAAAGATTTGACGCCAGTCAAATTGACCGGTCTTAAAAAAATATCGCCAAGAACTCCCTCCCGATAAGACAAATAAATTATGAAGATTAAATTCAGACTGTCTATTTGCCCTGGCGATAAAATCAGGAGTCTGAAAGTTAAAGATCCGTTGCCCCCAGCTCATTTCTTCACCCGCAGCGACGATACACACAACCAAACAAATCTATGCAATGACTTTTTTCTCCAACGGCATTTGACACGTGATTAAAAAAGCAAAGACAGTTCCCGCGGCCCAAAAAATTACGCTGAGATTTTCGACAAAACCATCTTCGCGGCATAAAAATTGCCAACCAAAAACTAGGTGACATAAGGTAAAGCCAAACAAGAAAAAAAGGCAACAAGCTCCAGCGTTATCTCGAACCGTTTCATGCTTAAAAATTCGCAAAATGAGGTTGTTCTTAATCCTTGAACACGGCCCCCGTTGAAGCGGATGTCACCATCTTCGCATACCGGGCCAGATAACCACTGGTGATTCTCGGTTGGAAAGGCTTCAGAGCTTTTCTGCGTTTCGCCAGTTCCTCGTCGCTGACTTTCAAATTCAGTTTCTTGGCCGGAATGTCAATGGAGATGATGTCGCCTTCCTTGACCAGCGCGATGGGACCGCCTTCCGCGGCTTCCGGTGAAATATGCCCGATGGCCGCGCCCTGCGTGCCGCCGCTGAATCGGCCGTCCGTCAAAAGCGCGACGGTTTTGTCCAGACCCATGCCGACAATGGCCGACGTGGGAGAAAGCATCTCCCTCATGCCGGGGCCGCCCTTGGGACCTTCATAGCGGATGACCACAATGTCGCCGTCTTTGATTTTGCCGCCGAGAATTGCCTTGATGGCGTCGTCTTCAGAATCAAACACGCGCGCCCGCCCTTCGTTTTTCTGCATGGCCGGAGCGACGGCGGACTGTTTGACCACGGCGCCGTCCGGCGCGAGATTGCCGCGCAAAATCGCGATGCCGCCCTGTTTCAGATAAGGGTTGTTCAGCGGCCGGATGACTTCCGGGTTCAAGACCCGTACGTCTTTCAAATTCCCGCCGACTGTTTTGCCGGATACGGTGATGACCTTTTCATCAATGACCCCGATTTTGCTGATGATTTTCATCACAGCCTGAATGCCGCCCGCGGCGTCCAGGTCCTCGATGTGATGGTGTCCGGCGGGACTCAATTTGCAGAGATTGGGTGTTTTCTCGCTGATGGTATTGAAGAGATCCAGATCCAGTTGGATGCCCGCTTCGTGGGCGATGGCGGGGATGTGCAGAACCGTGTTGGTTGAGCAACCCAGCGCCATATCCACGGCGATGGCGTTTTTAAAGGCGGCTAGCGTGCAGATATCGCGAGGCCGGATGTTCTTTTTAAGCAGCTCCATGATTTTCATTCCGGCGCGCTTGGCCAGACGGCGGCGCGCCGCCTGTACGGCGGGAATGGTTCCGTTGCCGGGCAGACCCAGCCCCAGCGCTTCGGTGACGCAGTTCATGGAATTGGCGGTGTACATACCGGAGCACGAACCGCATCCCGGACAGGCTCGGTCTTCCAGCTCCTTGAGCTGCGCCACGCTTATTTTTTTCGCTTTGACGGCGCCGACGCCCTCAAAAACGCTGATCAGATCAATGGTTCTGTCCTGAATCTTCCCCGCCAGCATCGGACCGCCGCTGATGAAAATGGATGGAATGTTCAGTCGCAGGGCGGCCATGAGCATGCCGGGAATAATCTTGTCGCAATTGGGGATGAAAACCAGAGCGTCAAACGGATGGGCCATGGCCATGATCTCGATGGAATCGGCGATCAGCTCACGGCTGGCCAATGAAAATTTCATGCCTTCATGTCCCATCGCAATGCCGTCGCAGACGCCGATAACCGGAAATTCCACCGGCGTTCCTCCGGCCATCCGGATGCCCGCCTTCACATCCTGCGTGATTAAATCCAGATGGATGTGTCCGGGAATGATTTCATTGGCCGAATTGACCACGCCGATCAACGGCCGGGCGATTTCCTCGTCCGTGTAGCCCATCGCCTTGAACAGCGAGCGATGCGGCGCCCGCTCGACACCTTTTTTCATAAGATCGCTTCTCATCGTTCTCTCTCCCTTTAATTGGAATCAGTCAGTAATAGAAACCTCTCCCGCCTCTTGCGGGAGAAATTACGGGGAAGGTTTTATTGTTATCACCTTCCCCCTTGCCCCCTCTCATCAGGTGAGAGGGGGCAAAACGGAGTTTCTTGCCAATCCGCTATTTCTTCTTGCGCCGCTCCGGTCTCAATTCGCGCACGGCGGCTCCCGCCTTCCACATTTCGGATTCGCGCATTTCCTTGAGTTCGGCCTCCAATTTTTCTCGGTAATCGGGAGCGCTATTGGCTTTCAGCACGATGGCTGTTTCTTTGCCGGTCGCAACGGATTTATAGAGTTTGGCGAACACCGGTTCCACGGCTTTGCGGAATTTGTGACGCCAATCCAGCGCCCCGCGCTGGGCGGTCGCGCTGCAGTTGGCGTACATCCAGTCCATGCCGTTTTCCGCCACCAGGCGAATCAGGCTCTGCGTGAGCTCCTCCACGGTTTCATTAAAGGCTTCGCTGGGCGTGTGTCCGTGCTTTCGCAGTTCATTGTACTGGGCCTCCATGATCCCCGCCAGCGCGCCCATGAGCACGCCGCGTTCGCCGGTCAAGTCGCTGTAAACCTCCTTTTCAAACGTCGTCGGGAACAAAAATCCCGACCCGATGGCGATGCCCAGTGCCAAGGTTCTTTCCATAGCGCGGCCCGTGTAATCCTGATAGACAGCAAAGCTGGAATTGATGCCGCTGCCGTCGAGGAAGTTCCGGCGCACGCTGGTTCCCGACCCCTTGGGAGCCACCATGATCACATCGACGAATTTCGGCGGAATGACGCCAGTTTGTTTTTTATAAACGATGGAAAAACCATGCGAGAAATAAAGCGCGTCGCCTTTTTTCAAATTGGCCTTGACTTGGGGCCAGAGAAGTTTCTGCGCAGCATCGGAAACGAGATACTGAATGATGGTGCCGCGTTTGACCGCCTCTTCAATCGGAAACAGCGTTTTGCCGGGTTTCCAGCCGTCCGCCACGGCCTTTTTCCAATACCGCACATCTTCTTTGGCCTGGCCGACAATAACGTTGATGCCGTTGTCCTTCATGTTCATCGCTTGAGCCGGACCCTGCACCCCGTAACCGATAACCGCCACGATTTCATCTTTCAAAACTTTCTGAGCTTTCTTCAACGGAAATTCTTTGCTCGTCACAACATCTTCGATTACACCACCGAAATTAATCTTTGCCATAAAATCCCCCCAAAATATAATTTAAACACTTTATTAAAATGGCATTAACTCTCCAAATTCAGAGCCACCAGACCCGTTCTCGTGATATCGGCGATCCCCAGCGGCTCCAGGCGCGCCAGCGCAAAATCAATCTGGGATTTGTCGCCGGTGATTTCCAAAATCAAATAGCTGTCGGCGGATATTATTACCTTCCATTTATTGGTGTCAACCGCTTTCTTGATCTGCTCTTTTTTTTCAGGCGTCAGATTCAGACGGACGAGCATCATCTCGCGGTGAATCGATTCCACGTTGGTCAAATCGTCGACTTCAATGACATCCACCAGTCTTCGGAGCTGGTTCTCGATGCGCGTAATGATTTCCTGCGTGCCCACCGTGGTCATGACGATCTTGGAAATATCGTACTGGGTCGTTGAATTCACGCAAAGGCTCTCAATGTTGTAGCCCTTTCCGCCCAGCGTGCCGGCGATTCTCGCCAGCACGTCCGGCTTGTTGTAAACCAGAATCGAAATGATGTGTTCCTTTTTTTCCATTTTCTCCCTCGCCATTTTTATTTTTTCAAACCTCTTTAATTAATCATTTCCCGGCTGCCCAGCGCCATGTTGCTGATGGAATCGCCCGGATGAACCATCGGATAGACGCATTCCTCCCGCGACACCCGGAAATCCATCAAAACCGGCCTCTCCAGAGACAGGCCCTGCTTGAGCGTGGGTTCGACTTCCTCCGGTTTCGTGGCGCGCAGCCCGACAATGCCGAAGGCTTCGGCCAGCTTGACGAAGTCCGGCGCGTAGGTCATGTCGGTGTAGGAGTAGCGCTTCTCGTAGAACAGCTCCTGCCACTGGCGCACCATTCCCAAATAGCCGTTGTTCAGCAGAACGATTTTAACGTTGATGTTGTATTGCGCCGCCGTGGCCAGTTCTTGAATGTTCATCTGAATGCTTCCGTCTCCGGCGATGTCCACGACGTGCTTGTCCGGAAAGGCGCACTTGACGCCGATGGCGGCGGGCAAACCATAACCCATCGTTCCAAGCCCGCCGGAGGAAACAAAGGTGTTGGGGTTGTCGAAGTGGAAAAACTGCGCCGTCCACATCTGGTTCTGCCCCACTTCCGTCGTGATAATCGCATCGCCCCGTGTCAGTTTATAAAGCGTTTCGATGACAAACTGGGGCTTGATGACCTGGCCGTTCTGGCAATATTGAAGCGGAACGGCCTGTCTCCATTCGGCGATCTGCCCGAGCCACTGATTTCGTTCTTCCTCCGGGCAGGCGTAATGATGCTCTTCAAAATATTTCAGAATATCGTTCAACACGGCTTTGGTATCGCCGAGGATCGGCAAATCCACCGCGACGTTCCGGTTGATGGACGAAGGATCGATATCCACCTGAACGATTTTCGCGTTGGCGGCAAATGTCTCAATATTGCCGGTCACCCGGTCATCAAACCGCACGCCGACGGCAAACAGCAGGTCGCAGTGGCTGACGGCCATATTCGCGTAATACGTGCCGTGCATGCCCAGCATCCCCAGCCAGAGCGGATCGCTCCCCGGAAAAGACCCCAGCCCCATCAATGTTCCGGTTACGGGAATCCGATATTTCCGGGCGAATTCCGTCAACTGCGCGGAAGCTTTCCCGAGAAGGACGCCCCCGCCCGTCATGATCAGAGGCTGTTTGGCATTTTTCAACATTTCCAGGAAAGCGGCTATCTTTTTCGGAGAAGGCTTGTAGGATTTTTCGTGATTACGAATCCGGATACCGGCGGGATCGTACTCCGTCGTCGCCGCCATCACGTTCTTGGGCAAATCAACCAAAACCGGTCCCGGCCTGCCCGAGCGGGCGATGTGAAAGGCCTCCTTGATGGTCGGAGCCAGATCTTCTATATTGCGCACCAGAAAGTTATGCTTGGTGCAGGGCCGTGTAATGCCCGTGATGTCGCATTCCTGAAAAGCGTCGTTGCCGATCAGTCCCGTCGGCACCTGCCCGGTGAAAACCACCAAAGGGATGGAATCCATGTTGGCCGTGGCGATCCCTGTGACGGTGTTGGTGGCGCCGGGCCCCGAAGTCACCAGGCAAACGCCCACTTTGCCGGTCGCGCGGGCGTAACCGTCGGCGGCGTGCACCGCGCCTTGCTCATGCCGAACCAGAATATGTTTCATATTGCTTTTGAAAAGCTCATCATAAATATCGAGCACCGCCCCGCCGGGATACCCGAAAATCATCTCCACATGCTCTTCCTCCAAAACCTTCAGCAGGATTTGCGTGCCTTTGAGTTGCATCCTTCTCTCCCCTCCGGAATATTTTCAATTTTCAACTTCTAAAAACTAAAAAGCCGCCTGTCTCTCCGAGAATCAGCGGCCTTGTTTCAAAAACAAAGCCGCAGGCTTCAGGGGCCTGCGGCTTGTATCTTTTGTTTTTATTTCCTAAAGATACAAAGCGGCAGACCCCGTAAGTACGACTACTACGAGGATCAGCTCTTGCAGTCTGATGATGCCGCCGGTTAAATCTTTAAGAAACATAAAACCCCATTTCACCCACAATTTGTTTTTTGCATAACGAAAAACGTATTTTTTGTCAATACTCTTTTTGTCCGGACTTTCCCCTCGTCATTTTTTAAAGCATGGCGGATACGATGACAGAGCGATTTGAAAGATAAAGATCTGCGGGACGGTTCCGAAAACACCGGTTTTGGGCCTCTTCGCCGGAGAGCCACGCGATTTTCTTAAATCCGACGCCTAGTAATTTTTGTTCCATCGCCTCCGGCGCGTAGAAACTGACAAAGGGCTCGCCGGCCCCCTCCACGATCCGGGACAGCGTCGAATGCCGTTGTTTTTCTTTTTCGGCAAGCCGATCCGGCGGTTGGGAAAACGTCAAAACCATCTCGCTTTGCGATGGAAATTCCGCAACCGTGCGTAGGACGGCATCTATCGCCTCCTCCCTGAGATACGGAGTGACGCCCAGCCAGGAAAAAAACGATACCGCCTGCCGAGAGACACCATGGCGCATAAGTCCATCCCGCAGTGATTCCCGTTCAAAATCCATCCCGCCGAAGAAAAGATTGGGCGGGAGGGTCATTCCGGCATCCTTCAGCTTGGAAATCTTCCTGACCTGCGTCGCCGGATGATCGATTTCGAAGATTTTTATTCGACCGGCCCAGGCCGGCTGGCGGAAGGCAAATGTGTCAAACCCCGCGCCGAGAATAATGTATTGGGAGGCTCCCCGCGCGACCGCTTCGGCCAGGCGATCCTCCGCGTAGCGCGACCGCAGGACGACGTGCGCCCGCAAAGCCCGCGCCGCCGGCATCCGGTGATGTTTATGGTTTTTCCGAATCTCCCGGGCCTGTTCTTCCCCAAGCAACGCGACGGCGGGCGCATCATCCAGGATCAGCGGCCGCGCGTCCAGCAGCTGATGTACGGCCCGGAGATACAGGGTCCCCCTCGCGGTACGTCTGCAGTCTTGTTGCATCAGGTCTCACCCCCACCCGTTCACGACGGATCTTTTGGTTCTTCTTCCAGATGAAACTTATGGAGAAACCGGTGAAACGCCGGAGCGAAGACGACGCCCGCCGCAATCAGAAAAACGATGCCGGAATAAAGCGCGTAAAACGACGCAAAGACTTTCCCGGCCCGGGTTTGAAGCGCGTTGACCGGGCCCATGCCGCCCAGAATCATGGCGGCGTTGACCAGCGCATCCGTCCAGGAAAGGCCCTCCAGCCAGTGATAACCCGCCATGCCCAGAAACAGAGAGCCGGCGATCATCAAAACGGCCGCGGCGGCATGCAGCCCCTGCCGCTTCAGATAAGCCCCGACCGATATTAAAGGCTGGCTGTAGTGCTCATACACGAAGACAAACCCCCTGAGCCCCGAAATCTTCTCAACGATTGCCTCCAAAGACCACGGCAAAAACCCTATCGAATTTCACTGCCGCGGCCGCCGAACGTATCTGCCGGCGTAGCGCCTTCCAGAAACGCTTCCGCTATCGCGCCCGGAGCGCCGGACGGCTTTCCGGTATGGGGATCAACCTTCACAAACGTGATGCCGTCCGGCACGGGAAAAGACTCCACGGGAATATTCTGCAGAGCCTTTTCCATGAAGTACAGCCAGATGGGCGCCGCCGCCCTTCCGCCGACTTCCTGCTTGCCCAGCGACATCTCCTGGTCGAATCCCACCCAAACGCCGGCAATGAGCGAGGGCGTGTATCCGATAAACCAGGCGTCCCGGCAGTCGTTGGTCGTTCCGGTCTTGGCGGCGACCGAACGGCCGATGCTTTTCACTCGCGTGCCGGTTCCCCGGGTCACCACATCCTGCATGACGTAGGTGCTGATGAAAGCAATCCGGGGATCAATGACCTGTTCGGTCTTCGGTTCGTTTTCTTCAAAGACGTTTCCCGTGCGGTCGACGATTTTCTTGATGAAATACGGCGTCACTTTCTGTCCCTGGTTGGCCAGAACATCATAGGCAGCAACAAGTTCCTGCAAGGTAACACCGGCCGCCCCCAGCGCCAGGGACAGCGTCCGGACCAGCGGAGAGGAGATGCCCATGTTTATCGCGTAAGAGACGGCGTAATCGATGCCGATTTCCTGCAGGATCTTGACGGTGACGACATTGCGGGACTGAACCAGAGCGGTGCGCATGGTAATCGGCCCCATGAATTTCTCGTCAAAATTCTGCGGCCGCCAGATACCGTCCGGCTGGGAAACATCCTCAATCGCGATGGGCGCGTCCAGAAAAACCGTCGCCGGCGTCAGCCCCTTGTCAAAAGCGGCCGTGTAGATGAGCGGTTTAAAGGCCGACCCCGCCTGCCTGCGGGACTGAGTCGCCCGGTTGAACTCACTCTTGTTGAAGTCCCGCCCGCCGATCATGGCTCTGATGGCCCCGGTCTTCACATCCATGCACAAAAGCGCGCCCTGAACCAGGCCAGGCTGATATTTATTTCGCTCCTCTATTTCCTTGAGGCCCCTTTCCATCGCTTCCCCGGCGTATTTTTGCGCTTTTAAATCCAGCGTCGTATAGATGGAAAGGCCTTCTTTATAAAGCGCGTCGGCGCCATATTTCTCCTGGACGTAACGGCGCACATTTTCCACAAAGTAGGCGGCCATTTTGTCTTTGGGCCTGATCGGACGCAGCTTTAACGGCTCGGCGGAAGCCCTGTCCATCTCTTCGGGAGTGATATAGCCGTCTTCCACCATTCGGGCGAGTACATAAAGCTGCCTTTCCTTAGCCTTATCATAATGCAAAAAGGGCGAGTAATTGGTGGGGGCCTTGGGCAGGCCGGCCAGCAAGGCGGCCTCGTGCAATTTTAAATATTTGGCGCTTTTCCCGAAATACCCCAAAGACGCCGATTCTATGCCGTAGGTGCCGTGCCCCAGGTAAATTTGATTCAGATACAAATTGAGGATCTCATCCTTGGTCAGATATCTGTCTATCTTGTAGGCCAAAATGGCTTCCTTGAACTTGCGGGCGTATTTTCTCTCCGGAGAAAGATACATCATTTTGGCGACCTGTTGCGTGATGGTGCTTCCGCCCTGGATGACGCGGCCGGCCTCGATATTTTTGACGGCCGCCCGGAAAATGCTTAAAAGATCCACTCCCTTGTGTTCAAAAAAACGAGAATCCTCCGCCGCGACAAAAGCCTGAATAACCACTTTGGGAACATCCCCGATGCGAATCAGCTTCCTGTCCTCCAGAAAAAATTCATCGATCAGTTCATTGTTGTTGTCATAAACGCGCGAAGAAAGACTGGGACGATAATCCTTCAGGGTGTCAATTCCCGGCAAATCCAATGTCAACGCGTAGAATCCTGCCACACCGACGACAGCCAGGACCAAAACCAAAAAGAGCACTCCGATAAAAATCTTCAGCAAAACAGGGAGTTTTTTTGGCGTGCGGCTGAATTTTCTTCTTGAACGGGCGACCATCTTCTAAACCTACGGCAGGATCAGGAAACTTTTTCTTTCTTCTGGGCAAACTTCGACACGAAAATGCTCACTTCATACAAAAACAGCAAGGGAATGGCCATCAAAATCTGACTTAACGCATCCGGCGACGGCGTCAGAACCGCGGCGACGATGAAGATAACCAAAATCGCGTATCTTCTCTGTTGCGAAAGCAACCGGGGATTGACCACGCCGAGCTTGGTCAGAAAAAAAATAAAAATCGGTAATTCAAAGGATATGCCGAAGCCGAGCAAAAAGGTCACAAAAAGGGACAGGTAATCCTTAAAGGACAAAAGCGCCTGCAGGTACTGATTATTGAAACTGACAAAAAATTTGAAAGCCGGGGGCAACACGATAAAATAGCCGAACAACACGCCGCTGACAAACAGCGCCGTCGAGGAAACCACGAACGGAACGACCAGTTGCCTTTCCTTGGGCAATAGTCCCGGTGCGATAAATTTCCAGATCTGGTAAAGAATAAAGGGGCTGGTCAGGATCAAAGACGCAAAGAAAGCTATTTTCATATAGGTGAAAAACGCTTCCGTCATTCCGGTGTAAATCAGATAACTGCTTTTGGGCAACACCCGGGTCAGCGGACGGGTGATGACATCAAAAATATAATCCTTAAAGTAATAACAGACGCCGAATCCGAGGAGAAGAGCCATCAGGGAGCGGACAAGCCTTTTGCGCAACTCCATCAGATGTTCGGTCAGAGACATCTTCACATCTTCCGTATTCTCAGTTTCATCAGAACTGACCTTTTCGTCCATCGCTTCATTACTTTCCATAACACTATAATTTCGCGCTTTGCCCAAAATCACCAAAAAACAGCGGATGGGAAAATCATCGGGTTAATTTGACGGGAAATTTTAAGAATCGTTTTTTTTCACCTGCCGGGATCCATTCAAGGGATCCTCCGGCTTTTTTTCATCATCCACCTTGATGGTTTCTTTGATGTCTTCCGTCAGCCCCTCGGCCGCCCTGCGAAATTCATTCAAGCCTTTGCCCAGGGATTTAGCCATATCGGGTAGCTTCTTGGGACCGACAATCAAAAGTGCAATAATCACAATGATGATAAGCTCCTGCATCCCTATGCCGAACACAGACAAATCTCCCTTCTCTACGTCTTGAACATCTATATATTGATTGGTGCTTTTGTCAATATCTTTTCCCGGACAAAAACCAGCCATGAAAGTTAAATCTTTTGCTCTTTTCCATCATTTATGGTAAGCGAACAAAAAAATGTGTCAAGAAAGAAGGTCTAGGTGTCCAGAAAAACAGGTATCGTAAAGGATAGAAGGTATTTACGGCATTCCTGCGGTTTTGCCCATCCCGAAAGCCCGGAAAGATTGGCGGTCATTTACGAAATGCTGGAAAATCCCCTGATGTCATGGAAATTCACGGAAATAGAACCGCGGGAAGCCAGCCATCAGGAAATCGAAGCGATTCACACTCCTGCTTACGTTGAGTTCGTCGCCGGCACGGCGGGAAAACGCAGTGTCTACCTCGACCCCGACACCTCCACGAACGCGGACAGTTATGAAACGGCAAAACTGGCCGTAGGAGGTCTGTGTAATGCCATTGACGCCGTGATGGACGGCGACGTGGACAACGCCTTCGCCTTTGTGCGCCCTCCGGGGCATCACGCGGAGAAAGACACCGCGGCGGGGTTTTGCATCTTCAATAATGTCGCCATCGGCGCCATGCACGCCATGTCGAAATACAAATTAAAAAGAATCCTCATTGTGGACTGGGATCTGCATCACGGCAACGGAACCCAGCATAGTTTCTACAGCGATCCGCGTGTTTTGTATTTTTCCACGCATCAGTATCCCTACTATCCCGGAACGGGCAGCCTGCAGGAAATCGGCCGGGGACAGGGAGAATATTACACGGTGAACATTCCGTTGAGCACCGGCCACGGGGACGGTTCATACATAAAAATATTCCGCAAAATTCTCAAGCCGCTGGCGCTGGAGTTCAATCCGGAACTGGTTCTGCTGTCCGCGGGATTCGACACGTATTTTCAGGATCCTCTGGGCGGTATGCAGGTCACCCCTGACGGATACGCCGCCATGACGCGCGTTTTACTCAACATCGCCGATGCCTGCTGCCACGGGCGCCTGGTGGCCGTGCTGGAAGGCGGCTATCACCTGACGGGATTGATGCGGTCGGTCAAGGCGGTGCTGCAGGAGATGCTGGATGAAACCTATTATTCCGAAGAACGGCTGGCTCTGCTGGAAAAAGAAGCAAACGAAGAGGCGATTCCCTTAATCGATAGAGTCGTCGCCAAAATCAGCCCCTACTGGAAAGTGTTTTAGAAAAGGAGAAAGCGCAGTGAAAATCAGTGCAAAGGAAGTCGAGTACGTCGCCCATCTGGCCCGTCTGGCAATCACCGAGGAGGAAAAGGAAAAATTCACGGCCCAGCTCAATGACATTCTGCTTTACATAGACCAGCTGAATGAGCTGAATACGGACGGCGTAGAACCGACCAGCCACGCGATTTCCGTCACCAATGCTTTCCGCGAAGATAAAATCCTGGATTCCATCGGCACCCAGGCGTCTCTGGCCAACGCGCCGGACGCGCGCGGGGATTTTTTCCGCGTGCCGAAAGTCATCGATTGAGGACGCCTTCGGAAGTCTTGTGTCATTAAAAAATCCGTCAAATATGAGAAAGAAATTATGGAGCTTTATCAATTCACCATTCATGAGCTGCAGGACAAAATAAAAAATGGCGACGTCACCGCGACGCAGATCACCGCATCGGTTTTCTCCAGAATCGAAGCCGTGGAGGATAGGGTTCACGCCTACATCCGTCTGATGAAGGACGATGCCTTCGCCGCCGCCGCCCGGGCGGACGCGGACATCAAACAAGGCCGCCTCAAACCGTTGAGCGGAATCCCCATCGCGTTAAAAGACATCGTCTGCACCCGTGGCGTCGCCACGACGTGCGGCTCGCATATTCTGCACAATTTTGTCCCGCCGTACAACGCCACTGTCGTGGAAAAACTGCTCGAGGCCGGAGCGATCTTTGTCGGCAAGGCCAACATGGACGAATTCGCCATGGGGTCCTCCACGGAAACATCATATTTCGGCCCCACGCGCAACCCCTGGGATCTGGAGCGCATCCCCGGCGGCTCCAGCGGAGGTTCCGCGGCGGCGGTGGCCGCCGATGAATGCATTGCCTCCATCGGCTCCGACACCGGCGGCTCCATCCGCCAACCCGCGGCGCTGTGCGGCGTGGTCGGAATGAAACCCACCTACGGGCGCGTATCGCGCTTCGGGCTGATTGCCTTTGCCTCGTCGCTGGATCAAATCGGCCCGTTTACCAAAGACGTGGAAGACTGTGCCGTAATGATGAATGTTCTGGCCGGATATGACCCCCGGGAATCGACGTCCGTCAACGCGGATGTCCCCGACTACCGGCAGTTTCTTGGCCGTGACATCCGGGGCTGGAAAATCGGCATTCCCAGAGAATACGTCGTGGAAGGCATCGATCCGGAAATCAGCGCTTCGCTGAAAAACGCGATGGCGGTCATGGAAAACGCCGGGGCGAAATGCGTGGATGTTTCGCTGCCGCACACCCCCTATTGCGTGGCCACGTATTATATCATCGCTCCGGCGGAAGCCAGCTCCAACTTGGCGCGCTATGACGGTGTCCGATACGGTTTCCGCGCCCCGGAGACCCGCGAACTGCTTGACATGTACCAGAAAACGCGGATGCAGGGATTCGGCGCGGAGGTAAAACGACGGATCATGATCGGCACGTACGCCCTGTCCGCCGGTTATTACGACGCCTATTACAAAAAAGCGTCGCAGGTGCGCACACTGATCCGGAAAGATTTCGAAGAAGCGTTCAGGCAATGCGACGTTCTCATGACGCCGACCACGCCGACGCCGGCTTTCAAAATCGGCGAAAAGACCGACGATCCCCTGCAGATGTATCTTTCCGACATCTTCACGATCTCCGCCAATCTGGCGGGCATTCCCGGCATATCGGTGCCCGGCGGATTCACCCAAGGCGGTCTGCCGATCGGCATTCAGTTCCTCGGCGGCCCCTTCGAGGAAGGCAAACTGATCCAAATCGCCTCTGCCTTTGAAAAAAATGCCAATCTTGAAAAGAGGAGGCCGGCTTTATAATGGAGTTCGAAGCGATTATCGGGTTGGAAGTTCACGCCCAACTGCTCACCGAAACAAAAATCTTCTGCGGCTGCTGTGCCAAATTCGGCGCGACGCCCAACAGCCATACCTGCCCCGTCTGTCTGGGTATGCCGGGCGTTCTGCCGGTGCTGAACAAAAAAGTCGTGGAATACGCCATGAAAATGGCTCTGGCGACCCACTGCGTCATCAATCCGTCGTGCGAGTTCGCCCGGAAGAATTATTTCTATCCCGATCTGCCCAAGGGCTATCAGATCTCGCAGTACGCCCGTCCGCTCGCGGAACACGGCCATGTCATGGTGGAGACCGACGGCGGTCGAAAAAAAATCGGCATCACCAGAATTCACATGGAGGAAGACGCCGGAAAACTTCTACATGACGAACACAATCCGGTCAGTTACGTGGATCTGAACCGCACCGGCGTGCCGCTCATCGAAATCGTCAGCGAGCCCGATATCCGCTCGCCGGAGGAAGCGGCGGAATACCTCAAAAGTCTCCACGAAATTCTCGTTTACCTGGAAATCTGCGACGGAAACATGGAGGAAGGCTCCTTCCGTTGCGACGCCAACGTCTCAATCCGTCCGCTCGGTCAAAAAGAATACGGCACCCGGACAGAACTCAAGAACCTGAATTCCTTCCGCAATGTCCAGCGCGCGCTGGAGTATGAAATCAAGCGGCAGCGCTACATCGTGGAAAACGGCGGGGAGGTGATTCAGGAAACCCGCCTGTGGGACGACGCGCAGGGCGTGACCAACTCCATGCGCGGCAAGGAAGAGGCTCACGACTACCGGTATTTCCCCGATCCGGATCTGGTGCCTATCGTGATTGATGACGCCTGGGTCCAGGCTATCAGAAATTCCCTGCCCGAACTGCCGTCGGCGAAAAGGGAACGATTCATCAGGGATTACGAGATCCCCGCCTACGACGCGGGTGTGCTGACGTCAGACCGGGCGCTGGCCGACTATTTCGAGGACGTGGCGAAACGCTGCCGAAAGCCCAAAGCCGCCAGCAACTGGATCATGGGCGACGTGATGCGTTTCCTCAACGACGACAAGCGTGACATCCGGGCCTGTCCCATCAAACCGGAGGACCTCGCGGAGATGATCAAGCTCATCGACGAAGGAACGATCAGCGGGAAAATGGCCAAAGACATCGTCGAGGAAATGTATCAGACCGGAAAGCCACCGCAGACCATCATCCGGGAAAAAGGACTGGTGCAGATTACGGACGAGGCCGAGCTGACGAAGACCATTACGGCCATCCTGGAAAATAATCAGGCCCAGGTTGCGGAATACCGCGGAGGAAAAGAGAAGGTTTTCGGCTTCTTCGTCGGCCAGATCATGAAAGCAACGCAGGGGAAAGCGAATCCCAGGCTGGTCAATGAACTTCTCAAAAAACTGCTTGCCGGATGATGATCAGAACGATTTTCTGGAAAAAAAACTCGGTGGTGATGATTGATCAGAACGCCTTGCCGCTGGTCGAAAAACTCATCGTCTGCCGATCATACCGGGACGTGATTGTCGCCATCAAAAACCTGACCATACGCGGCGCACCCGCCATCGGCGTTGCCGCGGCGCTGGGCGCGGCGTTGGGCGCCCTTGAGCTGCCTCCATTGCCGCCGGAACAATTCGACAAAAGATTTGAAGCCGTCTGCGATGAGATATCACAGGCCCGCCCCACGGCGCGCAATCTTTTCTGGGCACTGGATCGCATGAAGCGGGTTGCCCGAAAGACGTCCTCGGCCGATCAACCAAAGCGCGTGGCGAATCTCATCCGCGAAGCCCGGCGGATCTGCGAAGAAGATATTTCCGCAAACCGCCGGATGGGCAGTCACGGCAGTGTCCTGCTGGCGGACGGCGACAACGTTTTGACCCATTGCAACGCCGGCGCGCTGGCCACCGCCGGATACGGCACGGCGCTGGGCGTCATCCGGGCGGCGGCGCAACAGGGGAAGAAACTGCACATTTTCGTGGATGAGACCCGACCCGTTTTGCAGGGAGCGCGGCTCACCGCCTGGGAGCTGAAAAAAGAAAAGATTCCTTTCACGCTGATCACCGACAACATGGCCGGATTTCTGATGCAGCAGGGCAAAATCGACAAAATCATCGTAGGCGCGGACCGAATCGCCGCCAACGGCGACGCCGCCAACAAAATCGGCACCTATACGCTTGCTGTTCTGGCTAAAGCTCATGGGGTGCCTTTCTACATCGCCGCCCCTCTGGCCACCATGGACACCGCTTTAAGGACCGGCCGGCAAATCCCCATCGAAGAGCGAAACGGCACGGAGGTCACCCGCTTCAACGGCGCCCCCTGCGCGCCGAAAGGCACCACCGCCTACAATCCGGCCTTCGACGTCACGCCAGCGAAATTGATCACGGCCATCATCACGGAAAAAGGAATTCTCAGAAAACCCTTTCGCAACTCCATTGCCCGTTTGCATCAAGGAGAAAAGCATTCATGAAATTGTTCCTTTTTGATTTTGACGGAGTGCTGGTGGATTCCCTGGAAGTTTATGAAAAAACCGTGAAGGAAAATCTCCAAAAGATCAAGCAACCCATTGTTACAACCCGAGAAGAATTTCTGGAACTCTTTGAAGATAATTTTTATGAATCGCTGAAAAACAAAGGAATCGACTTGGACGTTTTTATGAAAGCCGCCGAAGAGATTCTGGCAAAGGTAAACATCCGGGACATGAAACCGTTTCCGGATATTGAGCCGGTGATCAGAGAACTCCATCAAAAACATTATCTGATGGTGGTTTCCTCCAATGATTATGCTTCCATTAAAGAGGCGTTGGAACATCTCACTTTCGACAACTATTTTCAGGATATTCTGGGCTCCGATTTTATGTTCAGCAAGAAGGAAAAGATTCTCCACGCCGCCAGGAAGTACAACACGCGCCCGGAGAACATCTACTATGTCGGAGACACCACCGGTGACATCAAGGAAGGCAAACAGGCGGGCATCAAAACAGTGGCCGTCACGTGGGGCTGGCACAACAAGGAAAAACTGGCCGCCGTGGAACCGGATTATCTTTTTGAGAACCCGCGGGAGCTTCTGCAGCTGATTTAACGGATGACCGAATGAAGGATTTTTGGGCGTATATCGGCACGTGGTCCATCCTGAAGTGGGTCCTGTTGGTTCTGGTGGCCGGATTTATCGGGCATTTCGGCAGGATGGCCGCGGAGGCGATTGTCGCAAAGGCGCGCGCAGGGCGTGAAAAAAAGGCTCCGCAGCGAGAGGCGTCTCAAGAAAAATCCATGCCGACCGTTCTGAATGTTTCAACAGACAGCGCCGGCCCCGATAAAAAAATCCTCAAAGCGCTGGCCAAAGCCAGGAAAAAAGAGGCGAAAAAGAAATAAATTATTCTTCGGATAATTATTTCGAAACAACCGTTGCCCATTGTCGAACGCCGAAAGCAACGCATTTTCTCAACCGGCGTCTTCCAGCGCCCTGATGTGCGTCTCCAGCAATCGACGCTCGCTGAAATCTTTCAGTTTCAGGTATTCGGGCGTTGTTCCGGCCAGCGCGTACTTCGGCATCAGTCCAATGAGTTCCGATTCCAGGATGTCCACACCCCTTTCGGCCGCCAAGTTCTGAACCCGGTCAAAGACAACTTTCAGCGGTGTTTCGCGGCAATTTGTAAGATTCATGGAAACCTGCGCCAAGCCGCTGCTTTTGAGCAGAACGCCGATGGCCCGCACGTTTTTGAATCCGCCATTTTTTTCCCTAATGCGCGACGCGATATGTTGCGCCAGAACCAGATCGTCCGAAGCCAGATTGATGTTGTAGGCAACCAGGGGCGGCCGCGCGCCGACAACCGTCGCGCCGGATTTTTCATTGAACACGGCCCCCCCTGTGTCAGGCAGGTTTTCCATCTCATCCATTTTCTGTTTCAACGCATCATATCCGCCGCGGCGGATATCGGCCAGTTCCTTTCTATGCGGCTTGAGCGCGGCCAAACCATAAAAATAGACAGGTACTGAAAAACGTTCGGAAAACTGCCTGCCGAAGAGATGCGCCAGGGCGACGGCTTCCTCCATTTTGGTCCTGCCCAACGGAACGAACGGTACAACGTCAACCGCCCCCAGCCTCGGATGAACGCCCGACTGTTTGCGCATGTCAATCAATTTCAGGGCTTTTTCGGAACCGGCCAGCGCCGCTTTGAGCACATCCTCCGGTTTTCCCAAAAAGGTAAACACGCTTCGGTGATGATCCGCATCGCCGCTGTAATCCGCCAGCCGGACGCCGGGAACGGATTCTATAGCCCGCGCGATCGCGGCCATTTTTTTGGCGTCTCGGCCTTCACTGAAATTGGGCACGCACTCGATAATTTTCATGGTCAGGCCTGATAAATTTTGACGGCGGGCAGTTCAACGCAGGTTAGCTTGCCACCGTAGACAGCGCCGGTATCGATTCCTATTTTGTGCTTGTCAATCAGAAGATGTCTCATGGGCGTATGGCCGAACACGACGGTTTTCCCGAAATCACTGTCATCTTCAATGAATTCATGCCGTATCCACAACAGGTCATCCACAAGTTGTTCACGAAGCGGCCGCCCCGGTCTGAGGCCCGCATGCACAAAGATATAATGCTCGGTTTCATAATGAAACTGAAGCGATCGGAAAAATTCCAGATGCCGCTCGGGAATTTTATCCGTTCTTCTTTCTAAGTCATCGGAAAGCAGGATGCCGTAGGATTGAAGCGTTGCGATGCCTCCGTTTCCCAAATAGAGCGCCTCGTCCACGCCGTTGAGATAATTCAGGAACATCTGTTCGTGATTTCCGCATAGGTACACAATCTTTCCATGGATGTCCTGCAGGCCGATCAGGTAATCAACCACCTCTCGGGAGAAATATCCGCGATCAATGTAATCGCCGATAAAAACCAGGGTGTCCCGATGCTTATTGACGGCAATTTTAGCCATCAGATCCTCGAGCTTCTCCAGACAACCGTGAATGTCACCGACGGCAAAAATTTTATTCATAAGATTCAAAGGAACAGCCTTGATGGTTCACTCCAGAAGCGCTCTGGTGAAATCCGCGCTGTTAAACACGCGCAAATCATCCGTGCCTTCGCCCACGCCGATATAGCGCACGGGCAGGGCCAGTTCGCTGGCAATGCGCACGACGACGCCTCCCTTGGACGTGCCGTCCAGCTTGGTCAAAACGATGCCCGTCGCCCCGATTTCTTCTTTAAAAGTCTTGGCCTGCACAACGGCATTTTGGCCTGTCGTCGCATCCAGGATGAGGAGCACTTCCAAAGGAATATCCGGCGCTTCTCTCTGAATGATTCTTTTTACTTTTTTGAGTTCCTCCATCAGATTGACGCGCGTGTGCAGACGCCCGGCGGTATCCACGATCACCACGCCGGAAAAACCCGCTTTGATTTTTGCCATGGCATCAAAAACGACCGCCGCCGGATCGGCATTCGCTTGGTGCTTCATTACAGAAACCCCAACGCGCTGTCCCCAAATTTCAAGCTGCTCCACCGCCGCCGCCCGAAACGTATCCGCCGCCACCAGCAGCACGTCATGACCGTCATTTTTTAGAATATTGGCCATTTTGCCGATGGTGGTTGTTTTTCCGCTTCCGTTGACTCCAATGGTCATCATAACGAAGGGTTTGCCCCGCGGAACAACGAGGGGCTTTTCCATTTTTTGCAGAATCTGCGTCATTCGTTCCTGCAGAACCTTCTTGATCTGCTGGGCATCGTCAAGTTCGTTGCGGCTGACGCGCAGTTTCACCTCTTCAATGAGATCATAGGCAAACTGCGGCCCCATGTCGGCGGCAATCAAAAGTTCCTCCAGCTCTTCAAACAGCGCCTTATCCAAAACTCTCTTGCCGAAAATGAGACTGTCCAGATTCCGGGTCAGCACATTCCGGGTTTTGGTCAAACCCGTTTTCAACTTTTCGAAAAAACCTATTTTAGCCATGGGAACACCTTTTTAACATTGCCATCATGCATAACCGCTTTTCTAAAAGAAGTAAAGAAATGGATTAATTCAGACTGACGGAAACAAGCGTGGAAATGCCCTGTTTCTGCATGGTCACGCCAAAGAGGGTATCGGCTACTTCCATGGTGCTCTTGTTATGGGTAATCAGCACCACCTGGGATTGCTGCGCCACATCCCGAATGAGCCGGTTGAACAAATTGGTGTTGGCGTCATCCAGCGCGGCATCCACCTCATCGAGCACCAGAAAAGGCGACGGCCGATATTTCAAAATCGCAAAAATCAGCGCCACCGCAACCAGAGATTTCTCCCCCCCGGACAAAAGGCTGACATTCTGTTTTCTCTTGCCCGGGACCTGCACGTCAATATCCACGCCGGTTTCAAGCAGATCATTTTCATCGGTGAGCACCAACTCTCCGCGGCCTCCCGGGAAAATCTGCGCAAATACTTCCTTGAAGCACTGGTTCACGGCTTCGAAGGTCTCCGCAAAGCGCGCGCGCGAAATTCTGTTGATCCGGGTAATGGTCCTCTGCAGAACATTCAGGGAAGTGTTGAGATCGGTGATTTGCGCGGACAGGAAATTGTAACGTTTCTCCAGTTCCTCGTATTCATCCAGGGCGAGCAGATTCACCTGTCCGAAGGCCTCCAGAATTTGCTTGTTCTTTTCCAGCCGTTCAATCAGTTCTCTTTGTTTTTCTTCGTCAATTCTCTCGAAGCCCGTTACCATGGCCGCGAGATCGACCTCATGATATTTTTCGGCGATCGCTCTTTTGAGGTTTTCTCTATTCAGAACAACCTCCCGGCAACTCATCTCTACTTCATTGAGCTGCTGCCGCAACCCATCCAGTTTGCTTTTCACTTCCCTGATTTCCGTTTCCTGGGATTGGACCTGAACCGCTTGTCGATTTTGCTCCGCTTTATGATCCTGCAGCAATTTTTCCTGGACTGCGAAATGTTCGTAAAGATCCTTCAAGGAGGACTGTTCGCTTTCAATGGACCTTTGAAATTCCTCTATCTGCCGGTCGCAGGAAATAATGTCTTCTCCCTTGACCTTCATTTCATGGTCTGCGGATGCGAGATCATCCGCCAGTCTTGCCAGTCGCTGCCGATACGCCTCTTTTTTCTCCTCCAGAGAGGCAAGCGTAACCTTTTTATCCGTCAAAAGATGCTCCTGCCTGAGAATGTCCGCATGCGCCTGTTCCCGCGTGACATTGAAAGCAGCGATGCTGTCATTAATAAGCGCTTCCATCGTTTCTTTCTGCACAATTTCGGCACTGTAAACCCGCAATTTTTCCTCGGCTTCCGATTTTTCTTGCTTGAGGTTCTGTCCGTTATATTCCAGAACAGAAATCCGCTGATGGAGTCTTTCGATTTCCGCCGCAAACCTTTCCAGATCTTTTTTCTTCATGCTTACGGCAATTTCCAGGGAATGAACATCCGCCGTCAATTTCTGCGCCTCCTCTTCCGCGCGGGCAATCGCCGGAACCAGTTCATACCTCCGGTTTGTCCTTTCCCGCAAAGACGCATTGAGCCGCGCAACCTCTTCTTCCAATTCGCCGATTTCTCTTTTGATGGCCAAAAGACTTTTTTCAGCCGCTGCTTTGCTGCCGCCGGTCAGCACCCCATTGGGACTGATAATATCTCCCTCCGGCGTCACAAAAGTTCCCCTGAAACCGTTTCTTTTCCAAAGCGAAATACCGTTTTCAATATTCGGGATCAGCAAAACATCGCCCAGCAGGCAATCAACGATCGGCCGGTAATCTTCATTTACTTTTACCTTATCCAACAGCGGCTCAGCCTCAATCAGGTGTTCCTCGCTGTATGTTTTGGCGTAGTAGTTTCTCAAGTCAACGGAAACGAAGCTGCTCCTGCCCAACCGGTTGCTCTTCAGATAATCAATGGCCCTCACGCCGTCTTCCTGGCTTTTGACGACCACATACTGAAGTTTTTCTCCCAAAACAGCTTCCACGGCTGTCTCATACTCACGAGGAACGTTGATGTGGTCCGCCACGACACCGTAGAATTTTCCCCGGTGTTCTTCGTTGGCAATAATCGTCTGAACGCTCTCGTTGCACCATTTATACGTCTCTTGGAATTCCCGCAACGACGCCAAACGCGAAGACTTAACATGCATGGCTTCCTTGATTTGGGACACCTGTTCGTCATTGATCCGCAACTCCTCTTGAAAGCGTTCGATGTCCTCTTCCGCCTGCGCTTTCTGCTGTTCAAGGCTTCTGATCTGTTCGTCGTCCCGTTGAAGCTGCTGGCTGACCGAATCCTGCCTCGCCAGCAGATCAGAGAGGAGTCGTTTATCCTCGTTCAGTTCGCGGTTTTCCCGCTCCTCGCGCTTGTCCAAATCCTCAATATCTTTCTCCAGGCTGGCAACCATATTCTTCAGCTTGGCTTTTTCCATCATCAAATCAATGAAAACGACCTTCTTTTCTTCCAGCTGAGTGCCGACTTCCTGGTCTGCGCGAATGAGGTTCTGAAGATGTTGCTGAAGTTCGTCCCGCTCTTTTTGGAGCTCGGCAATTTTATTTTCCGTTTCGGCAAATATCTTTTCAAGATTTTCCACTTCAGCCATGAGGTCGTTTTTCTTGACGCGCCATATTTCAATTTCTGAAAAATTCTTCTGCTTGCGTTCATGGGCGGCCGCCATTTGATGATGGGCAAACTCGATATTCTTTTCCTTAAGGCTGATGGCATTTTTGATCTCATAGAGTTCATGCTGACGGGTACCGATCTGCTCTTCAAGTTCCAGGAGTTTGGTTTTCATTTCCTGGACGATTGATTCTCTCGATTCGATATTCGTCAGCATTACGGAAGATTGGCCCTGCAAGTCCAAGCGCTGTTTTTCCAGCACCATTTCCTTTTCGGAAAGATCAACATAATTCTGCAGCGCGAGGGTTAGTTCCGCTTCTCTGCTTTGCTGACTGATCTGCTTGAACTGCTCGGCTCTCTTGGCCTGTCGGGAAATGTTGTTGAGCTGCGTCTTAACTTCCTTGACAATATCATTCAGTCTTAAGAGATTCTGCTTGGTCGCCTCCATTTTGCGCACTGCGGCTTCCTTGCGGCTTTTATATTTGGAGACACCGGCCGCGTCCTCGATAAATAGCCGCCGGTCTTCCGGTTTTGCTTCCACAAGCGAGGCAACCTGTCCCTGCTCGATAAGAGAATAGGTCCTGGCGCCGACACCCGTGCCCATGAAAAATTCCTTAACATCCAGCAGGCGGCAGGGCACCTTGTTGATATAGTATTCGCTCTCTCCTTCCAGCACAACGCGGCGCGTAATAGAAACCTCATTCAAGTCAGAATAGTTTCCGGGGAATTTGTAGCCGTTGGCCACCAGCGTCATGGTCACTTCCGCCATGCTGACCGCCGCGGAATCCTGACTGCCGTTGAAGACGACATCATCCATTTTTTTCCCGCGCAAGGCCTTAACCCTCTGTTCCCCCATAACCCAACGAATGGCATCGACGATGTTGGACTTTCCGCAACCGTTTGGGCCCACGATTCCCGTAATGCCTCTGGAAAAATCGAGGGTCACCTTGTCTCGAAACGACTTGAAACCCGATATTTCTAATCTTTTTAAATTCATAAAAAATGCTTTTTATATAAATGGAAGATTTGAAAAAATCCTAACAAAAGATTTCTTCATTGTAAAGAAAAAATACAACAAAATGTGGTTTTTTACCAATCATACCACTATATGTAGTGTTTTGATTTTTATAGCTTTTTGCCAATCCCTGCGTTTTTTTATGAAATTTGCGGAAAAAAACGGCCGGAAAATACCTTGAACAAATCAAAAAAGGCAGGGTCTCAGAAAGACCCTGCCGAATACGTATATTAAAATCAGAAAATCGGTTTAATACCTTCCCGCGATATAATTGCTCAATTGATTAATCAGCATGTCCTTCTGAGAAATGGTCGCCTTGACAACATCCCCAATGGAAACCAGACCGACAAACTTCGCGCGGTCGAAAACAGGGATGTGACGGACATGCTTGCCCGTCATCAGCACCATACATTCTTCCAGGGTCGTATCGGGTTTAACCTTGTACATTTTCGCCAGAGGCGTCATAATTTCTTTGACAAGCGTTTTGGGTGACGTTTTTCCCTTCAGGATAACTTTTCTCGCATAGTCGCGCTCCGTGATGATTCCCCATACCTTCCCTTTTTTATCGATCACCATCAACGCCCCGATTTCCTTTTCCGCCATAAGCTTTAAGGCTTCAAAAACCGTGGCGTCCGGCAGAATCGACCACAACTCTTTGGATTTGCTGTTCAACAAATCTTTCATTCTCACCATAAGACCATTCCTCCTTATCGTTTTCTTTTGGTTTTATATTAAAAGAAAAAAATGAAGTTGGCAAGCATTTATGTAAAAAACTTTTTTATTACAAAGGCCGGCCCTTCTCTTGATTCAGGGTATTGCAATGCAAAATAAAAAATGATATGAAAAACCGTAAAAAATTAACGGGGAGAAAATGAACCATCGCTATATCGTAACGTTGTCCATTCTTTTCTTGTCATTTATCCTGGCTTTTCCGGGAATCGCCGAATATTCAGACACATCCTCCATCAAGAACCTTGACGACCGTTTTTCAACGATGAGCATTGAACCGTCTTACCCCAATCTCTCGTTGCGCTCCGCCTCGGTTCTGGTGGAAGATCAGCAAACAGGAGAATACCTGATTGAAAAACATCCGGACGTGATTGTGCCCATCGCGTCCATCACCAAACTCATGACCGCCATGATCATCCTGGACGCCAGACTGAATATGAAGGAAAAAATAACCATCACGGCGGAAGATGTCGATAAAATCCGCCACAGCCACTCCCGGCTGCCGGTCAACACTTCTCTGTCCCGCAATGACGCCCTGTTGCTTGCCCTGATGTCTTCCGAAAACCGCGCCGCCCATGCCCTGGCGCGCACGTATCCGCAGGGCCTCAAGGCTTTTGTCCGTGCCATGAATGACAAAGCGCAGTCCCTGGGGCTTCATGAAACCCGTTTCGCTGATCCCACCGGTCTTTCCAGCGAAAATGTATCCTCCGCCCGCGACCTGGCGCGCATGGTGAATGCCGCCTATAAATACGAACTCATCCGAGACTACACCACCCGCAAAGAATATCTTATCCGCGTCGGCAAGCGGTCGCTTAAGTTCTGCAACACCAATCATCTGGTGAGGAATCCTCAATGGCAGATCGGTCTGTCAAAAACCGGCTTCATTGATGAGGCGGGCCGATGTCTGGTCATGCAGTCCAAAGTGGCGCAACGTCCCGTGTTGATCGTGCTTCTGGATGCCGACGGCAAAATGACGCGTTACGGAGATGCCAACCGCATCAAAAAATGGATGGAGGAATCCCTCGCGGGTGATTCATGATCCGGCTTTCCCCGGCGCAGGCATCCTCCCCTAAATTTCACTTCCGGCTTTATAGCCTTCATGAATCGCTTCAAGAATGCGCCGCGGACTTCTGGCATCGCCGATGATCCGATAAGGAATCTGAAGTTTTTTCAAGCCTTCTTCCATCTGGTTTTCTGATTTGGCCCCCATGGCCGTAATCACAAGGGACGCCTGTTCCGATTTTTTTTCACCCTCCGGCAGGCAATAAATCACCCGCCCCTTTTCCACGCCGATGACCTTCGCCCCGAAAAATAACCTCCCGCCGCCTCTCCGGATCCGTTTGTGCAACCAGTACCCATGGGCGGCCAGGCTGTTCACCGGCGGCGCGGTCTGCATTTCCAAAACGGTCACTTCGATACCTTGGCTCAAAAGATAATCCGCCGTTTCCATGCCCACATAACCGGCGCCCAGAATCACGGCCGGGCTCTTGAGCTCAACCTTGCCGATCAGCACCTCGCGGGCGTCGGCGACTATTTCCGAATCCAGGCCGGGAATCGGCGGCGTCGCCGGATAGGCGCCGCAAGCCAGAATCACGGCGTCTGGTTTTTGGCGGATGATTTCATCCAGTCCGATGTCGCAATGAAAGTGGATGGGAACGGACAGTTTTTCCAGCCGGCGCAACGCCCAGCCCACCCAATCACCAAAAGCAGCCTTGTGCGGCGGGCGGCTCGCCGGAATCAGCTGGCCGCCGGCCTGCGCTTCTCTTTCGTACACCTCGACCCTGTGCCCTCTTGAGGCGGCGGTCATGGCGGCGGACAGTCCCGCCGGTCCCGCGCCGATCACCCACACGCGCCCGGGCGCATCAACCCCCGATAGGGGCAGCGTGTATTCCCGGCCGCATTCGGGATTGAAACTGCAGGTGGCGGACTTCATCTCGAAGCTCAACCGTTCGATGCAGCCCTGATTGCAAGCCGTGCACCACCGGATATCCTCCAGCGCCCCCTCACGCGCCTTGTTGATAAAATCAGGATCCGTGAGATGCTGGCGGCCGAAGCTGATCAGATCCGCGTCTCCCCGCGCGATCGCCTCGTCCGCCACCTGCGGGCGATGGATTCTTCCCACGCCGATCACCGGAACCGTCACGACTTCTTTGATGGCGCGGGCGCGGAAAAGATTGAACCCCGACTCGGTGTCCATGGAAGCCACCGACAGGTTGCCGGGCGTGGAATAAACGCCCACCGAGCAGTGAATGGCATCCACCCCCGCCTCCACCATCTGGGGCGCGAACCGCCGCATGAAAGACAAGTCATATCCGCCGCGGATCATCTCGTCGGCCGAGACGCGAATCCATACCGGATAATCCCCGCCCACACTTTTGCGCACCGCCCGAATCGTTTCCAGAACGAAGCGCTTGCGGTTCTCCTCACTTCCGCCATAGGCATCGTCGCGGTGATTGGAAAAAGGCGAGAGAAACTGATTCAACAAATAGCCGTGTGCGCCGTGCAGCTCCACTCCGTCAAACCCCGCCTCGCGGGCGCGCCGGGCGGCCTGAGCGAAACGTTCGACCATTTCCGCGATGCGCTCCGGCGACATGGCCTCGCAGGACTGACCCAAAACGGCGCTGGGAATCGCCGAAGGAGCTTCCGGTTTCATGCCGATCACCGCTTCAAAAGTCTCCCGCCCCGCGTGATGCAGCTGCAGGGCGACTTTCGCCCCGTAGCGGTGCAGTTCCCGGGGGATGCACGCCAGACCCGCGATAAAATCATCCTTCCAGATGCCGATCTGCGTGGGCAGCCCCCTGCCCCGCGGATCAACCGCACAAATTTCGGTAATGATCAGGCCGGTCCCGCCCTGCGCCCGCCGCGCGAGATAAGCCACCAGCCGATCCGTCACCGTGCCGTCGGCGTTGCCGTAGCCGGTGCCCATCGGCGGCATGACCGCCCTGTTTTTCAAGGTCATGCCATTGATGGCGATTTCGGAAAAAAGATGGGGAAACTGCATGTAGACCTCCTTCAGCAATCATGATAATTTTAAAACAAGATGCCCTGAACCCCGGAATCATAAAAAACGTTCGTTCATTGCGGAACATCCTGGACACGTCTGGTCAGAAGTATTCCGCAATGTCATAAAATCCTACGAGGAAAATAATGACGCGTCTCTTCTTGGCGCTACCGAGACAGGAGGATTCTCCCCAACGTCATGATTTCCGCTTCCTTGGTTCCCTCGTAAAGTTCAAGAATTTTGGCATCGCGGTAATATTTCTGCACCTTATACTCATCAAGGTATCCATAACCGCCGTGGAGCTCCACCGCCAGATTGGCGCAGAAAACGGCCGTTTGGCCGGCCAGATACTTGGCCATAGCCGAAAGATGATAATCGGGCCTGCCGCAATCCAGCAACCACGCGGCCTTGTAGGTCATGTTGCGCAGCGCTTCTACCCTAATCCACATCTCGGTGAGTTTCTGCATGGTCATCTGAAAAGAACCGAGAGGCTTGCCAAAAGCCGTCCGCTCCTTGCAGTATTTGACCGACTCTTCGAGACACGCCTGCGCGAGACCCAACCCCTGCGCCGCGACCATCACCCGCGTGGTGTCGAAAAAGTGCATCAACTGGTAAAAGCCATGACCTCTCTTGCCGATGATGTTTTCCTTGGGGACTCTCACTTCGTCAAAGGCGATTTCCGCCGTGTCGCTGGCTCTAATGCCCATCTTGCCCTTGATTTTTGTTCGGGTGACGCCCTTCGCGTCAGAAGGAACAATGAACTGGCTGAAGCTTTTATGCGCTTTCTGATCCGGATCGGTAATAGCCTGCACCACCATCCAGTCGCAAACGGTGCCATTGGTAATAAACATTTTATTGCCGGTAATGACAAAATCGCCGCCGTCCTCGACGGCTCTGGTCTTGTAGCCGGCCACATCCGTACCGGCGTTCGGCTCCGTGAATGCCCCGGCACATACCGTTTCACCGGCGCATATCGGGGGAAAATATTTTTGCTTTTGTTCCCGTGTCCCATAGTAGTAAAGGGTTTCGCATCCGAAGGTGGCCGCCGTGATATTTAGGCCGATGCCGATGCACACACGGCCAATCTGCTCCGTGATAATCGTATTGCCCAGAAAACCCGCGCCACTGCCGCCGAATTCCTCGGGAATCCAGCAGCCGATCAACCCCTGCGCTCCGGCCTTTTTCCGGATTTCCGGCGTGTACCTTTCTTCTTCGTCCGCCTTCCTGGCCACAGGGTCAACTTCCTGAAGAGCAAACTTGTAAGCCATGTCGGCCAACATTTTCATTTCATTGGATAGTTCAAAATCCATTTTCATCTCCTTTTCAAGGAATGGTTCATTGTCATCGAACAGCAACCCTCTTCTTTTCGATTTTTGATTTTCGAGGAAGTTGGGGGTGATCGGAAACCGTTTTCATGATCCTGCATGACTATTCCCAAATGATGACCTGCTTTTTCAAATCGATCCTGTAACTGAAGCCTCCCAACACATCCATGCCCAGCAGTCCGTCAAACTGAAGTGTATTCCCCTCATTCGGAACGACGTAAATGTTGCAAGGACTGACGGTGTGCGGCCCGATCTTTAGATAATCCATTTGAACGACACTTGCCTCAAGAACATTGCCTCCAACCACCTGCGCTTTTACTTTCTGCGTTTTGTAGAGATGAATGTAAAAACGATCGGCTATATGGGGATGAATGGTGGTGGCGGTGGCGCCGGTATCCAAAAGCAGGTTCACTTCGATTTCTTTGCCTCCATAAGCAAGCTTCACGGGCACAAAAACCTGCTTCCCCTTGACCGTCATTTTAGTGATTTTATCTCCCGGCGTGGCGTCGGCCCCGCGCGTGCCGGCATCCGATCGCTCTTCGTCGTGAGTTTCCATTGTCTTGCAGTTCAAACCCTCAACGGGAAAATCCACCAATGCTTCATTGCCGTTGGCGTCCAAGCAGTGATAAAAAGTTGCCGCACTGATCGTCGCGGGAAACAATGGCAAACACAAGATGACGCACAGCGGGCAAATTTTCGAACGAATCAACCTCAATGCTTTTTTCATCGTGTCCTCTGAAGGGCTTTGTCAGTACCGTTGGGCGTTTTTTTCGGGATCTCACTCTCGCGTAGGGTGCCGGCCGAAATATAATAACGATTAGACGGTGTCAAAAACTCCGTCCAGCGGCGTTTTGCATTTCGGACATCGGTTTTTTTCAAGGTTGTTGGCCAGCACACTGAAACCGTAACGTTCGATCAATAAGGTTTTGCACTGGGCACAATAGGTGTTTTCGCCCTTGTCGCCGGGAACATTCCCGCTGTAGACGTATTTCAAGCCAGCCTCCCCGCCGATGCGCGCCGCTTTGCGCAGGGACTCCAAGGGCGTTACCGGCAAGTCGCGCATCTTGTATTGGGGGTGAAAACGACTGACGTGCCAAGGTGTTTCAACGCCCAGTCCGGCAATAAATTGGGCAATGTCTCTCAACTCTTCCTCACTGTCATTCAACGTGGGAATCAACAGGGTGGTAATCTCCACCCAGACGCCTTTTTCCTTCAGAATTCGCAGGCTGTTTAAAACCGGCTCAAGTTTGGCTCCGCAATATTTTTTGTAAAATTCTTCGCGAAATGATTTTAAATCGACATTGGCGGCGGCCAGGTACGGCGATATGGTCTCAACGGCCCGCGGCGTCATAAAGCCGTTGGTGACGAAAACATTCTTCAGTCCCTGTTCCTGAGCGATTTTTGCGGTGTCGTAAGCCAGCTCAAAATAGACGGTGGGCTCGGTATAGGTGTAGGCGATTGTTCTGGAACCGCTCCGTTTGGCCATGGCAACAATGTCCGCGGGGGAAAAATCATCGCCGGCAATCATCGAAGATACGCGCGGCATCTGGGAGATGTCATGATTCTGACAAAACGAACAGTTGAAATTGCAGCCCACCGTAGCGATGGAAAACGACCTGGACGCGGGAAAAACATGAAAGAACGGCTTTTTTTCAATGGGGTCGATGTTTTCGGAAACCAGCGTCCCGTAGACCAGCGAATACAAAACACCTCTTGTGTTTTCCCGGACGCCGCAGAAGCCTCTTCGGCCCGGTTTGATCGTGCAGACGTGCGCGCAGAGATGGCATTTCACCCATCCATCGGTCAATTTTTCATATAACATAGCCTCTTTGATCATGGATCCGCCCGATGGAGCATCTCCCGGATAATCTCCGGTGCGGCGCTTTGATTTTTGGCTTTCAGGTGAAAGGAGTTGATCACCGGAGACTGAACCGTCCGACAGGTGTATTTGACCGGAAAGGTCATGCCGACGAAAGCGCCGAAAGGATTTTTCCTGATGGGCAACATCTCTTCCAGCTCTTCAAAAAAATCATAAACCATCAGCGGGAAATAAATGACACTCCCCCATTTGACCGTCGTTTCTCCGGCATGCTCGGCCACCATTTTTTTGATTTCGGGAAAGCTGTAAAACCGGATTCTCCGGCTGACAGGAAATCCAAAAATTTCCTTCAGACGCTGCCGGGTCCCGACAAAAGAGTAATTGTTGATATAACCGATAAATACACGGCCCCGACAGACCCTGATGGCTTCGGAAATAATTTGCTGCGGATCTGAAGCCGTTTCCAAAACATTAATGAGGGTGACGACATCAAATTCATTGTCGGAAAAGGGAATGTCATCGGCCTGAGCCAAAACAAACTCGGCGCGGTCGCCATATTGTTGATGGGCGACTTGGAGTTTCTCCGGCGAGGCATCTATTCCCGTCAGCGAACACCACTTGCCCTGAAAGAATTGAAAGTTATCTCCGGTGCCGCAAGCAACATCGAGAATTCTTTCCCCCGGTTGCGGCGAAATTAAATCCAAAACGAGCTCTTTTTGCCGCAGGAAAAAAAATTCGTTGTGCGGCAAATTCAATCGGCCACCGGAAAACCGGTCTGTTTTATAGTCGGCAAACATTTAGGCGACCCCAACATTTTTCGGCAAACTTGCCGATCCCTGCCATTCCCCTCTGTCCTCTTACCGCTGAACGTTTCGAATATAAATAAAAATATAGCTTCTAATTTGCTTTTTTTCAACCACCAATTGCCGACATGTTCCGGCACTTTCTCAAGCTGTTTTCCGTGCAGACCAGGTCATGCTTCTGGGGTTTGGAAAAGATGGCTTCCACAAGAAGTCGTTCGAGTTCCGCGTCGCTCAAGTGGTCCCGCAGGGCTTTTTTTAAATCAATTTCCTTTTCGCTGAGCAGGCACACCCTCAATTTACCATCGGAAGTCAGACGCAACCGGTTGCACGTGGAACAGAAATGATCGCTCACCGGATTGATAAAACCGATTTCCCCCTGCCCCTTCCGAATCCTGAATATTTTCGCAGGACCATCCGCACGGTCTTTTTTGCCTGGAATTTTTTCCAGTGCATAGTGCCGGCTGATTTTTTCAATCAGTTCCCGGCCGGGAATATAGTCATGGCCGCCCGTCAGCTGGTGCTGACCGATAGGCATCAATTCGATAAAGCGCACCTGGTAAGGTTTCCGGATGGCCAGTTGGGCAAAATCCAGCACCTCATCTTCATTAAAGCCCCGAATGGCAACCGTATTGATCTTGATGGGAGCAAACCCGACTTCTTCCGCGCGGGCGATGCCGCGCAAAACCGCCTGCAGGCTGCCGCCGTTGGTAATGCGGGAGTATTTATCAGGATTGAGCGAATCCAGACTGACATTGATACGGCTGATTCCGGCCGCGTATATGCTCGGCGCAAAATCTTCCAGCAGAATGCCGTTTGTGGTGAGACTGACGTCACGCAGGCCGTTGATTTTTTTCAGCGCAGCCAGAAATTCCACACAGCCGCGGCGAACGAGTGGCTCCCCACCCGTGACGCGGACTTTGACCAGACCCATTTTGACGGCCACGGCCACCACACGGAGAATTTCCTCGTAGCGGAGAATATCATCATGCCCTTGAAGGGAAATGCCTTCCTTGGGACGGCAATACACACACCGCAGATTGCAGCGGTCCGTTATGGAAACGCGCAGATAATTTATTTCCCGGTTATATTTATCGAGCATTGCTTTGACCCTTACTTTCGGGGCAATCAATAGCACAAATGCCCGCGACAAGCCATAAATGTTTCTTGACAGACCCTCCTTTATTGATTAAGCAGAAAAACACATTGTTTTCCTGCCTGTTGTTTCATTCACGTCAGGAATCGGCAAAAACCATCGGGAGTTTTTATGGAAAAAATGCCCATTACCAAAGCGGGTTTTGAAAAACTGAAAAAAGACCTGGAAACCCTGAAGAACGTGGCGATACCGGAAAATGTCCGCGATATCGAAGTGGCTAGAGCTCACGGAGACTTGTCCGAAAATGCAGAGTATACGGCCGCCAAGGAACGTCAATCCTTTCTTTATGCGAAAGTGCAGGAACTGGAACATAAACTGGCCATGTCCAATATCATTCAGCTCAAGGGATTAAACACCGACAGGGTTGTTTTCGGCTGTTACGTGAGTCTGGAGGATGTCGACACCGGTGAAAAAATAAAATTCCAGCTGGTCGGACCCTATGAATCCGACATCAATCAAAACAAGATTTCCGTCACCTCTCCCATCGGGAAGGCCCTCATCGGCAAGACTATCGGCAGCGAAATCAAAGTGCAGACTCCCGGCGGAAAGCGAAATCTGGAAATCATAGATATTATGACAGAAGAATAAATAATGGACGCTTTGAAAAGGAATTTTTGTCTCTATTTACGAAGCCTTATCCTCTTCCAGTTCAGGACCAACAGCCAAGTTCCTTTCAGCCTTGTTTCTTCTCTCTCTTCGAGGCAATCGAATCCATCGCCAGCGTGATTTCTTCATGGACCATTCCCCGGCTGCCTTCTTGAAATCTCTGTAGAGCCGCTGAAGCCTCGGAGCCTCCGATGCGGCCCAGAGCCCAGGCGATCATACACCTTACGCGCTCGTCTTCGTTTTCTTCAAACGCTTTGATGAGGTCCGGAACATAATCGGGATCGAGACTGTTGCCCATCGCCCGCGCGGCATTCATTTTCCAGCGCCAGATATCCTCGGCGGACATATAAAACATGTGCGGCCACACATGCTGCAGAAAATAGGTCTGATCCATGTGCAGAAGACGCGGCAGCTTGAATTTCTCCGCTTTTTCTGCAACGCGCGGATTGGGATTTTTTTCAACGCCCAGCCAGGGCGCGTTGCGCGGACAAACATTCTGGCAACGGTCGCAACCGTAAACGTACATGCCCATCGGTTCCCGGAGCTCCCGCGGAGTGAGGCCCTCGCCGTAGTATGTCAAAAATGAAATGCACCGGCACGGATCAATTCTGCCTTCTCCCTTCAGGGCGCGGGTGGGACAGGCCGCCACGCAGGCACTGCGACACCAATCGGGACAATCTCTGATCATACTCGGCTCATCGGCTGGAAACGCGCGATCTACCACCACCGCGATGGGAAAAACAAAAGAGCTCCGGCGGGCAACCCGCCTGGCGTAAAACAAACAATTTTTCCCCAATGTCCCCAATCCCGCACGGGCGGCCGAGAGTCTGTGCGGCAGGTTGAATGGCACCTTGGAATCGATTCCGTTCGCTTGAAGAAATTTCCGGAATGCCTTTATTTTAAGCGCGAGACCGTCTTTCGTCACCCGGTCGTCATCCAGATAACATCGTCCGAAATGACGCTCCATCGCCGGGGGGAAAGACTCCTCGAAATACGACTCGAGAAGCACGATGATGGATTCGGCGCCGGGAAGAATGGTTTTTGGATCGGTTCCCGCAAGAAGTCCCAGTCCCAGTTGCTCCGCCCATTCGTATCCCTCCTGAGACCCAAGCAAATAGTCTCTTTGCGACACAAAAGGTTCGGCCGTCGTAAAGCCGATGTCGGCAAATTTCAATTTCTTCGCTTCCGCGATGACATCCTGTTTCGTAATCATCGTCTCCTGATGGCATCAAATTGTCTCAAATCGAAAAGTCACCCAACGGGCCTTGCCGGGCTACCGGTTAGTCCGCGGCATTGGTTTCGTGGTCTTTTTTCCACATCACGATCACCAGCCAGATGGCGAAAATGCCAAGGGGCAGGGAAAGATGATCGGCCAAAACAGCCTCGCCGCCGGACGACAGAACGCCCCGGCGCCGGACGGTGGCAACCGCCGTCTCTCCATCCATAAGATAAAACGTTTTGGTTGCCGATGACAGAGATTTCAACGAATAGCTGCGCCCTTGATGTTCCAGCGTAAACTGATTGAGAAAATAATTCGGTTTGAAAGCGCGCGCCATGATTTCGGGTCCCCTGAAAAGAAGAAACGGACCGTTGATGTTTTCATGGTAAATGGAGTAATTTTCGCCGGAGATGCTGAAGTCCCCTCTCTCTTTCAGGAGGGACACACTGATGCTGGAGAGGTAGGTATGGCCTTGATACAGATCATAGTCCCACGAAAAAAATCCTCTAGGCTCGAGCAGGATCGTTCTAAACGAACCGGAAATGACTGACTGATTGTCGTCCAAGTGCATCCCCCTTGCCGAGTAAAAAGCGGTATCTTCGTCCTCGACAACGAAAAAATCAAACAGCCAACTGATTCAAGCAAAATCCCTGTTTATAAAAAGCACAGATATTTCAAGCTGTCAATCACAATGAAAAACAGTTTTGACGAAATTCATTGACAACATGATTTTTTGTTTAGTAGATTAACAAAAACATTTCAAGGAATCCCTCAAAGGCCGCCGTGAAATTGCATTGCGTGAATCTCAAACATTTTATTTCCTTATTGATGGTTTTGATCGTTGCAGCCGGTTGCGCCGGAACAAAAGCCCCTGTGCTGAAAGACGAACAAAAACCGGCCGGGGCTCAAGACAAAACAGAACTTCAGAAGCCCCAGGAAAGACAGGCCGTGGAAGCGGCGGATCCCCTCATCGAACTCAAAAAGCAACTCATGAACAACGGCGTGCCCGAAGAATGGATTGACAGACAGCTTCGCGATGAAACCTTCCGTCTGGAGCCGACCATCGGGCAATACTTCCAGCAATCGGCTGAAAGACAAACCGATCTGGACAAAAGGCGTGATCTGGCGTGGTACTTTGCGCGCATGGAAGTGGACGAAAAAATTGAAAAGGGGAAAATATTTATTGAACAACAGCAGGACGTTCTCCAGAAAGCCGAAGCCAAAAACGGAATTCCCAAGGAATTGATTGCCGCCATCATCGGCATGGAAACCAATTTCGCCGATCGTCATCAGCGGGGCATTTTTTACGCTTTCAATTCCCTCGTCTCGCAATACCTTTTTACAAACCGCAAGAAATTTGCCGTTCGGGAACTTACGGCGCTTTACAAATTTTCACAACGGACGGGCCGTCCGCCGCAGTACTTCACAAGCTCCTATGCCGGCGCAATCGGCTGGGGCCAGTTTATTCCCTCCTCGCTGCTTTCGTTTTTTATTGACGCCGACGGCCGGGATGACGACATCGATCCTTTTTCCATTGACGACACCATCTTCAGCGTGGAAAACTATCTGTACAGAAACAACCTCTCCGGCAAGTCGATAAATGAGGGAGACCGCCTGTACCAAGCGGTCTTTGCCTACAATCACAGCGACGCCTACGTGCGGGCGGTCATCTACATTTACGAAGGGCTGAAAAAGCATTTCCGTCCGCAGGAAAGCGGCAAAGCCATTTCTACCTCCCCGGATTAGAACCTGATTTTTTATTTTTTAGATATCCGGCAAAGCTCTGCAGCAGCCAGCCCATGATCAGACCAGACAGCAACAACAAAAAAATCAATACGGCCAGCGACAGCGATAGTTCCCATACCAAGAAACGGACGGTGACCGCTTCCATATTCTGCGCCAAAAAAACGACGGCCAAAAACGCCAGCACGGCCATCATGCCCATTCTGAAGTTCATGTTTTGCCCTCCTTCACGGTTCTGATGTCGGGGGAAAATCTTTCCGCAAGTTGTATTTGATCATCTTCAATTGCAGACCCTTGCGGCTCAGGCCCAGTTTTTTGGAAGCCCGGGTGATGTTGCCGCCGCATTCCTTCAGACACCTCACAATCATTTCTTTTTCCACGTTTTCGACATGCCCCCGGATAAACTCCTTCAAAGGTTTTTTGCTTTCAGCCGCCGGCAGAGTGACGATCTTGTCCAAACCGCGTTTGAATTCTTCCGGAATGTCGCGGAGCGTGATGACTTGATGCTTCGCCAGAAGCATCATCCGTTCCACGAGATTCTCCAGTTCACGGATGTTCCCCGGCCAGTCATAACGCAGAAGCATGGCTTTCACCTCCTCCCGCATCTGAAGGGAAAGCCCCAGTTTCCGGTTAAATTTTTCCAGGAAGTAACCCAGCAGAGGCAGGATGTCCTCTTTTCTTTCCCGAAGCGGCGGGATATGAATCGGAAAAACGTTTAACCGGTAATACAAATCTTCCCGGAAACTTCCCGCCTGGACCTGGCGCAGCAGGTTCTGGTTGGTCGCGGCGATAATGCGCACGTCCACTTTGATGGTCCGCAGGCCGCCGACCCGTTCAAATTCCTGTTCCTGAAGCACGCGCAGCAGTTTTACCTGCATCTCGCGCGGAATTTCCGAAACCTCGTCAAGAAACAGCGTGCCTTTATGGGCGAGTTCGAACTTGCCGGGTTTGGTCACCACCGCACCGGTGAAAGCGCCTCGTTCATAGCCGAACAGCTCGCTTTCCATCAGGGTCTCGGCGATCGCGGCGCAATTGATCTTGATCAGCGGATGATTTTTCCTTGGGGAGTTGTAATGAATAGCATCGGCCACCAGCTCCTTCCCCGTGCCCGTTTCTCCGGTAATTAAGACGGTGGTTGTCATCGGAGCGACCCGCTGAATGGTTTCGAAAATTTCCAAGGTTTTCGCGCTGGCGCCGATCATCCCGATGCGTTCAATCTCAGCGGGAGAGCAGGACAGTTCACTTTCCTTCAGCTGACGGGTCTTGACGGCTTTGTCCAGGACATTCTTTAAGTCATCGATGTCGAACGGCTTGGTGATGTAGTCGAAAGCTCCTTTTTTCAAAGCCTCCACGGCGGTCGCCACCGTGCCGTGCGCGGTAATCATGATGACGGGAATTTCCGGATGGCTGTCGGAGAGGCGCGTCAGCAGCTCCATGCCGTCGATATCCGGCATTTTCAAATCTGTGATCACCACGGCCACATCGTTTTGCTGCAACATCCGCAGCGCTTCCTGGCCGTTGGCCGCGGCGGTCACGTCATAACCTTCTTTCCTGAGCATGGCGGACAGTACCAGACGCATGTTCAATTCATCATCGACGATCAAAATTTTTTTCATTCCTTTTGACTATTACCCTTTGCATTTTAAATCAAGTGGGATTGTCGCCTTCGCTGAATTCGGCGGCTTTCAGCCGGATGACAAATTCAGTGCCGCAGCCGGGGATGGACTGAACTCGAATGCTACCGCCGTGTCCTCTGATAATTTTCTGGCAGATGGCCAACCCCAGCCCCACACCCCTTTCTTTCGTCGTGAAAAACGGCTTGAAAATATCCTTGATCTCCTCCTGGCTTATGCCTTTCCCCGTGTCGGAAACGCTCATCATGATTTCCCCTTCCCCGTCCGATTTCAGACTCGCGGTGCGCAAGGTCAACATGCCTCCGTCGGGCATGGCTTCCACCGCGTTGAGCATCAAGTTCAGGATCACCTGCATCAGCCGCTGTTCATCGACCGCAGCATCGGGAAGGGTTTCGTCCAATTCCTGGATAAGAATGATTTTCTCCGTCAAACTGTCGGCCGCCATAACGGACACGGCCTTTTTGACGATCGCATTGATGTTCTGCGGTTGAAGGTTCAACTGATCAGGACGCGCGTAATCCAGAAACCGGCTGACGACGCCGTTGAGCCGGTCCGTTCCGTCCACAATGATATTCAACAGTTCTTTTTGCTCAACCGTCGCGGCCTCCGACTGAAGATACTGCGCCGCGCCTTTGATGGATCCGAGCGGATTGCGGATTTCATGAGCCATCACCGGCGCCATTTCCGCCAAAAGCAAGGATTTTTCCTTTTCCAGCTTTTCATCGAATTCATACAGGGAGGTGAAAACATCCTGGCTGTCCGGATAGAAGTAGCCGAATATTTTTCTCAAAATGAACCTGGTCGGCGAAAGGGAAATGACGATCAGAAATGAAGCCGTCAGCAAGCCGGTAAAGGATAGAACGTCTTTGCCGGACAACCAAAGAGCCCCTTGCAGAATCACGGCGCCGGCAAGGGTACTGATGATGATAATCAGGGAACGAGCGAAAAACTCATGCAATTCGCGCAACTGCGGGTAAGCGATAATCAGCAAAATAAAATAAAGCAGCAGGGAAGATACTATTCCGCTCACCACCGGCAGGTTTGCCCCCCAGTGATTCAAAAAGTTCATATGGGCGGCGGCAAAAGCAATCGGGCAGGCCCAAATAAGATAGCCCAGCCTTTTTTTCTCGGTTCCCGACGGCAAGGTTCTCTCGTGAAGAATCAACGCGGCATAACAAAGCACGCAGGCGAAAAAAACATAACCCAGCAAGACGACACGGACCGCCGCCGCCGGAGCAGATGTCGTCAGGACCGCCGCGGCGCCGACGACACTGATGAAGGAAAAAGCCAGGGTTGTTTTCTTTAAAACGAACGATTTGTTCCGTGTCAAAAGGCGAAAGAAATAAAGGGCGCTGGGGGCGACGGCCAAAAGGCCCCAATATTCTATCTTTTTGAGAAATTCTTCATCAAAATAATCCTGCAAAAAGAGAGCAATCCGGGAAATAAAAACAGCCGCGCACAATCCGGAGAACGCCGCATAAAGCTTGCCCCTTTTGCCGGAAATCATCAGCGACACGGCGATGGTAAAACTGGTTGCGGCCAAAACGAAGGTATCCATAACTGCCCTGGAATGATTTTTATATGAAAAAAGCCCGATCCTTTGAAAACATGAAAATTACGGATACAGAGAGGGGGAGTTATTTCATCCCCGTTTTCCCCAAACCCAAAAGGGAAATCTTGAATAGAAACCGGACATCATCTTCCGTCTTTGTGTAATCCATGCCCACGCTCCAGCATTGTTTCTGGTACATGACGCCAATGGTATTTTCCAGGAGCCGATCATTCTCCAGATCCCGGCGCCAGACAAAACGCCCCTCGATATTCGGGGTGACAACGGCTTTCAGGTCAATGCCGATTTCTTCGAGGGAATTCATCGTGTACCGATAACCCACCGAAAGCGCATCGTTGCGCCGGTCTTTCAGGCGCATATCCACGTTGTTTTGTTTCCAGCCGTCATAATAATTGTAGACATTGCGCGATTTGAAAGAAAAATATTCGTGCGGAGACACGTCAAGTTCGATGCCCATGTCGGAGAAAGGCCTTCGTTCGCCGGTCACGCCGTCCATGCTTTTTTTGGCTTCATTGATGTCATAGGCCTGATAGATTTTCAGGCGAAGAAATTCGAGGTAGCGGGGCATGCCTTTTTCATCCCTCATCCTGGCCGTCAGCGTATTGGTCAGGGACCAGCCCAGCGCGTTTTGCTCCGCCAGCGCATCTCCGGAAAAAAGGGAAACGGGTCTGTCAAGCGGAGAAAACGCGGGCCCATAAAAATCCGGCAGGTCGTCTCTGGACACGTTGGGGACATAGGAATAGATGATCTCCGGCTTGATGTCATGCCTGACTTTCTCCCAGCCCATTCCATGAGCGTCATAAACACGGGATAATTGGCTGCTCAACGAAACGGACGCATTGAAAACGGCGTTGCCGCCGCTTTCATCTTCGGCGCCGTCATCATCACGGCTCCAGAATGTTTCCCGGAAGGCCAACCGCGGCGTGAACCTGAGATAATTGTAAAGATTCAGCGGTAAAGAAACCGAAGGGGTCAACTCCACATAATGCCCCTTGTCTCCTTGTTCCCTGTAAAGATAATTGTAATTGCCGGTGAGGTCGTAATAAAGCGGTGTATTAAAAAGCCGCTGCTTTGCGCCTGTCAGAACGACCTGCGGGTAGCGTTGCAACGTCCGATCGTTATTAGCCGCGCCGAAGTCCTCCGTGGAATCCATCAGTCCGGTCAGGCTGAAATTGGACCATCCTTTCACGATTCGGACACTCGATTCCAGATAACGCAGCGACTCATCGGCGAGAAAAGACACTTTTTTAAAATCATCTTCGCCGTCCCGAGCGTAATGATCGGCATAATAATTGTGCGCGGAGAAGTCTTTGAAATACCATGGATCGGAGACCTTTTTCAGATCGGCTCTGACATAAAAATCGGGGCTGAAATCCGTCTGATGATTAAAATAATAAGACCAGCGCTTGTGCGTATCCTGCCAGTCGCGACTGACCGAATCAGCCGTTTCCGTGATGTGGCGGTCATCCTCCAGGTAATCTCCATAGAGCGTTCCAAACGAATGTTCCCCCCAATAATACCGGAATTCGGCGCCCGGCCTGAAGCCCCTTTTCTCAATATAGCGCGGATAAAGGGTGGCATCCATCTGCGGAGAAATCGCCCAGAAAAAAGGAAGCTCGATGTCCAGGCCGTCTTTGTCGCGGGAATAGGCCAGACGGGGCAGCAGAAAACCCGTCTGCCGACGGGTTTTCGCCGGAAAAATCACATAGGGTGTATAGAGAATCGGAATCCCCTTCGTCCGGAAACACGCGCTTTTGACGGTTCCATAACCTTCGATGGTCACTTTCATTTCTTTGCCGGTGATTTGCCAGTCGGGACTCTCCCCGTTGCAGGTCGTGGCCGAAGGTTCTTTGATAAAATAGGTATTTTCTCCCGTCTTCTCTATCTTTTCTCCGCGGATGTAAAAATTGTTCCGCGCGTAAAAGGCGTCCGCCTGATAAGCCGCGCCGGTACGATCCTGAATATTGAAAATGATTTTTTCGCCGCGCAGCGTATCCTCTCCCATCTTTAGAAAAGCGTTTCCCTGCGCCGTGGCCAGATTGTCTTTTTTGTTCACCTCAACATCATCGGCATACAGGGCGGCTCCGCTGTAAAAGATTTTGACCTTGCCCCGCGCATGATAGGCGTCCCGAGCATTGTCATAGCCCATGCTGTCGGCTTCAATCGTCACGGCGTTTTCAGTTCCCTGCGGCGGAATATCTCTTTCCCGGGAAACCGCCCCTTCCCCCTGAATCTGGGCATGCTCATCGCCTGCATCCGGAGCCTGTCCTTTGTAAATCACCATCGTTTTTCCCTGAAGAAGATACATCTCGCCGAAATCGTCCACGGCCTGCTGTCCGGCATCCAGCGCAAAAACGGCAGGGGAAAAAGCACAAACGGCAAAACAGAGACTGATGATAAAAAAAGCGTCGGGCAACCAAAAAGATTTCTTCTTGCCTTGATTTTTTTCACGCCCCGAAGCGTTCATCGTGCCTTTCCCTTTTGAAGCGAACATTTTTTCGTTTTTTCATTATCACAGAAGGCAAGTTTATCAAACGCCTGTTTTATCTCGCCTGCAAGATAAAACGAGCCCGCGGCGCAGATCAAATCATTCTTTTTGGCCAGGGTCATCGACAACGCAATCGCATTTGCCGCGTCCTTCGCGCAAATCGGTTTGTCCCGCATCATTCCACGGGCCGTCTGCAGCAGTTCTCCAAACGGCACCGCACGGGTGGTCTGTATCGGTGTCAAAATGATTTTTGTGGAAAGTGAGATGATTTTTTTCAGCATCCGTCGGTAGTCCTTATCCGCCAATGCGCCAAAAATGAAAATCAGCCGGTGATAGGAAAAATCCTTTTTCAGAGACCGGCATAGTGCGCCGATCCCGGCCGGATTGTGAGCGCCGTCGAGAATGAAAAGAGGCCTGTCACGCAAGATCTCCAGCCTGCCCTCCCAGCGGACTTCCCCAAGCCCCTTGCCCATGGCCTCATCGCCAATCACAAATCCTTTCCTTTCGCAGATCTCGGCCGCCGCCAGAGCCAGTGCGGCGTTGGACAGTTGATGGTCGCCCCGCAAAGGAACGGCCAATCCCCGCAGATTGCGGTCAAGTCCCCGGTAATAAAAAAGACCCCTCGGCTCTCTTCTGATTTTTATATCGCGTCCCACGCGGAAAAGTTCCGCTTTGCGGCGCCGACACACCGACTCAAACACATCCAAAACCTTTCTGGACCTCTCCGCCGTGACACACGTCCCCCGCGTCTTGATGATGCCCGCTTTTTCACGGGCGATGGCCTCGAGCGTTCCGCCCAGATAGTCCGTGTGGTCCCGATCAATGTTGGTGATGATTGAAACAAGCGGTCGGCAAACATTGGTTGCGTCCAGCCTGCCGCCCAAGCCCACTTCCAGGACAGCTAGGTCAACTTTCCGTTTTTGAAAATAAACAAAAGCCACGGCGGTCAGGAATTCAAAATAAGTGACCGGCTGTTGAACCCTCTCCTTCACGCAAGCAATGATCCGGTGAAACTCCCCACGGGGAATTTTTTGCCCGTTGACAACGATTCTTTCCCGCACATCAACCAGATGCGGCGAGGTGTAGAGGCCGACGTTGTAGCCGGCGCTACGCAAAATGGAGGCCGTCATCGCCGCGGTGGATCCCTTGCCGTTGGTGCCGGCAATGATGATCACCGGATAGGCTTTGTGCGGATTTTCCAATCGCCCCAGCAACTTTTTGATGGAGGCAAGACCCAAGTGCATCCGATGAATGTTGAGGCTCTCCAGATATGCTTCAGGGCTGAATCTCATTGTTCCTATGTCGTTGATATTTTTATATTTTATATAACGATTTTGTCTCGGGGCAAGTTAACACACCTTATCATTCCGGGCAATCAATTTTAAAACGGGTCAAGTCCGTCCGAAATCCAGGAGATTGAAGAGAGGGAAAATTTTTCGATCATAACAATCAGGGCTTAAGGCATCGAAAAGATGCCATAAGCCCTGAATTTTTCCGGCGAAAGAATCTTTGTAATTTTAGAACGTCAGGACCAGTTTATTCATCACGATGTAATCATCATTAACTTTCGTTCCTGGCAAATCCTTCCCTTTGAAGTAATCTCCAGTAAACAGATAACCGATGCCCAACATATAAGAGAGGTTGTTGGTTATTTTGTAGGTGCCCGTCAAATCCACTTCCGTCCCGTAAGTGCTGTTCGGAAAACCCTGGGGCTTTTCATCGGCAACCGCGTGAGATACGGACAACATCGCATCCATCTCCGGTTTCGGTTTCACGCCGATCCGGCCCTGAAAGAACCAAGCATTGGTCATGGGACCGGAGACCTGCGAGCCGTCATGACCCGAAATCGCCCCCGCCCAATTCGCCACGTC
>Ga0116190_1000436_pt1 | contig 42434 bp, 25 predicted proteins | sample AD_JPNTR4_MetaG_FD_89808 | JGI IMG/M metagenome (GOLD analysis project Ga0116190, IMG submission 89808) | Active sludge microbial communities of municipal wastewater-treating anaerobic digesters from Japan - AD_JPNTR4_MetaG | ecosystem: Engineered > Bioreactor > Anaerobic > Digestate | place...
CAGTAGTAGGTAAGATATTGGAATACAGAAACATTAAAAAACTGTTAAGTACTTATATCGACGCTCTTCCCAAATTAATCAACCCTCAAACAGGTAAAATACATACTACTTATAATCAAATTAATACAGCTACTGGCAGGCTAAGTTCCAGCAATCCCAATTTGCAAAATATTCCTATTCGTGATGATATTGGTAAAGAAATTAGAAGAGCTTTTATTCCGGAAGAAAATAGCTTTTTTTTCAGTGCTGACTATTCACAAATTGAATTACGCATCATGGCTCATTTAAGCAATGATGAAGCAATGGTAGAGGCTTTTAAAAAAGGTCAGGATATTCATACCGCCACAGCATCAAAAATTTACAAAGTCCCTATTGAAAAAGTTACTGCTGAAATGAGGCGAAACGCAAAGACTGCCAATTTTGGTATTATTTATGGAATATCAGCTTTTGGTCTGGCTGAACGATTAGGTATTTCACGGACAGAAGCTAAAAATTTTATCGATGAATATTTTAATACTTATCCTGGAGTAAAAAGTTATATAGATAATATTATTCAAAAAGCCAGAGAAAAAGGTTATGTAGAAACCTTGCTGGGAAGGAAACGATTTTTACCCGACATCAATTCCCAAAACAGTGTAGTAAGAGGATTTGCTGAGCGGAATGCTATAAATGCTCCTATTCAAGGATCTGCTGCTGATATTATTAAAATAGCCATGGTCAACATTCAGCACCGACTTGAGAAAGAAAATTTACAAGCAAAAATGATTATTCAGGTACACGATGAATTAGACTTTACTGTACCAAAAGAAGAAGTTGAAACAATGCGTGAACTTGTGGTTTACGAAATGGAACATGCTTTTCAATTAAACGTACCGCTGATTGTGGATTGTGGCATAGGCAATAACTGGCTGGAAGCTCATTAGAAATTAAAATGTTGACCCATTTTGCATCTTTTTGGGTTTTTATGTTAAAATACGATTAATGATCGTAAAATTTGAGTGAAAAGAGTGTTTTTATTTTTGAGTTTTTTCAGTATGGAAAGTACAGAGAATAAAAATTTAGACGATTTTTAAGGCAGTCAAAGACTTTTGTAGTACACAGATGGGAGTTGTTTTTAACAGAAAGAATAATTTATCTTTGTCTGGTTATGTATTTCAAATCAGTCATATGCAGAAATCCTGCAACGGGGAAAAGCACTTTTGATGAAACTATTTATGTTAGGCGGGTGCATTGATAATGAAAAGGTGAAAACTATCTATCAGGAATTAGGATACAAAAATTATTCATTCGTCAAACGAAAATATGTATTACACAAATCTGAATTCAAAAAAATCAATCCCACTGATTTCAACAAATTAACGATAGTTGGCTGCAAAATGGAGTAAGAATTGATTGGACAAATGGTTATCCTTTTTTAAAAAAGATTAGAAAATGTCATAATATTCGAGAGGTTTTATTCCTTTCAAAAAAGTTTGTGCATTTACAAATTAGAATCTATATAATTTCTTGCTACTCGATGGCGCAACCAATAGTTTCTACTTTATATGCACCTCGAAACTTCTGTATTTACTTGTACAGATTGACTTCCAGATCGATTTTTAATTTTTCGGATAAACATGATAAAAAATTTTACAACACCCAAATTACAAAAGTATTATTGATATTCAAATAGTTATAAGGAATTGTAAAAAAGTAGGGGAAACAGGTGGTGCGGATAGTAATTACGCCACAACCGCAAAATTTATTTCTTAAATCTTTTTACAAAAAAATCTTTCTCTCTTGTTTTCCAAACAATTCCGATAATGATTAGATTTTTAATGATGATTAGAATTTACCTGAAATTTCTTTCTATCCGATATTGCGTACTCAATAAATCTTCATTCAACAAACTATTTTCCGATGCTCGAATGGGATTAATATCAATTCCTCCTCTTCGAGTATACATTGCACATACCATCAGCTTTTTCGGCTGAAAATGTTCCAAAAAACGTTTATAAATAATTTCTACAATTTCTTCGTGAAAATGGGCTTCTTTTCTGAATGAAACCAGATACTGCAAAATAGAAGAAAAATCAATTTCATGTTTCGTGGTCATTTTTACGAACACATCTCCCCAATCAGGTTGATGCGTCACTGGACAATTAGAACGTAAAACATCAGAATAAAAGACATACTCCTGAATTGTTTCTGTTAATTGACTTCGAAGCAAATTGGGATTTTCATTAAAACAATCAAAATGCAAATTAGCTAATTTTTCTGAAGGAATAAATTGAAGCAAATCATAAGAATAAAATGCTGAAAATGGTTTTACGGCTTTATCTTTCGCTGAAAATAAAGCTATTGTTACTTCTTCACCAATTAAATTACTGAGATCATTTTTAATTCTTTCTGTCACCATTTCTTCAGATTCCTCAACCGTTTCACCAAATTTTTCCATGTTAAAGGAGTTCAAATACAATTTAAGTGACTTAGATTCGACCAAATAAATACTGTTGGCTGAATATATCAATTTCATTACACGAGAAATTGGTAAACCATTTTTTGTCAAAAAAGAAACTTCATAGCAATTCCATACATCTGCTCCGACAAAAGGTAAATTTTCACTAGAAATATTATATTTCTCCCGATTGATTGAACGAGGAATTTTAAACAACAGAAAAGGATCATAATTTTCCACAATGGGATTTTTTTTTCCTAAAAAAGAATCATTCAAATCAGATGCCATAACAAGCTCTTTATCAAATCAATAATTTACAAAGGTTGACATTTCTGTTGTAACCATTTTCTTTCTTCTTCCTTTAAATAAGGAGATAAAGCATTAACCACTTTTTGATGATAATTATTCAACCAATTCATTTCATTTCCAGTTAGCATATCTTTGTCAATCAATGATTTATTAATTGGACAAAGACTCAATGTTTCAAACTGATAAAATTCGCCGAAATCAGTTTTTTCAGCAAAAGTAACAAGCACCAAATTTTCTGTTCGGATTCCATATTCACCTGCCCGATAAACGCCTGGTTCGTTCGAAATTATCATTCCTGGCTCTAATGTGGTAGGATTTTCATCCATTCGGATATTTTGAGGACCTTCGTGTACACACAAAAAATGTCCTACTCCATGACCTGTTCCGTGTCCGTAATTTATTCCTTCTTCCCAAAGAAACTGTCGAGCCATAATATCTATTTGTGAGCCTCGTGTACCTTTTGGAAACTTTACTTGAGCCAATGCAATATGTCCTTTCAAAACCAGCGTAAAATCCTTTTTTTGTTGATTCGTAGGATTTCCTAAAGAAATGGTTCGTGTAATATCCGTCGTTCCCTCCAGATATTGACCACCCGAATCAATCAGTAATAAATTTTCCTGTTTTATCGAAAAATTTGTTTCTGTGGTTGGTTGATAATGCACAATAGCCCCATGAGAAGCATAACCCACTATTGTTTCGAAACTTTCTCCCCTAAAATTTTCCTGTCCTTTTCTGAAATGATGTAATTGCTCTGAAACAGAAAGCTCAGTTAGTTGATTTTTCTCAACATTTTCTTCTAACCATTTAAAAAAGCGTACTAAAGCAATTCCATCTTTTATCATAGCTTGCTTGATACCTGCTATTTCCGTTTCATTTTTTATACTTTTCATGTAAATTACAGGAGAAGTTTTATTGATTATTTTACAATGAGCAGGAATAGCTTCATAAACAGATTGATTCAATTTTGCGCCATCTATCCAGATAGCTTGTTGAGGAGCTAATTGTTTCAAATAAGAATAGATTTCTTCATAAGGTTCGACAATTATTCCTTCACTTTGTAAATACTTTGATGATTTGGTAGTTACTTTCAAAGGGTTAACAAACAAAATGGCACGATCCAATTCTATTATTCAATAAGCTATTACTACAGGATTGTAAGCAACATCATTCCCTCGAATATTAAACAACCACGCAATTTCATCCAGAGCTGAAAGAAGAAAAACTTCGGCATTGATTTGTTTCATTTGCTGTCTTACAGAGTTTATTTTATTCGTGGCTGATTTTCCTGCGAACTTTATATCATATTCATAAAAAGGATCTATAGGAAGGGAAGGTCTATCTGTCCAAATTTTACTTATTAAATCCACCGAAACCAATTCAATATTATTCATTTTTAATTCTTCCTTCATTGATGAATAAGCATTGCAGGAAATTATTTGCGCGTTTATTCCAACTTTCTCATTGTTACCAAGTTGAGAAATTATCCAGGTTATTATTCCCGGAGTTTCGGTTAAACCTTCTCTCATCAATTCAATTCCTGTTCCTTTTAATTGTTCTTCCGCTTGTAAAAAATAACGCGAATCCGTCCATAAGGCAGCTTTGTCCATTGTAATTACCACTGTGCCAGCAGAGCCATCAAAACCACTTATCCATTCACGTTCTTTCCAATAATCAGCCACATATTCACTTGCATGTGGATCGGTGCTGGGTATCATATAAGCCTTAATTTTATTTTCATGCATTAATTGACGAAGCAAAGAAATTCGTTTTAATACCTTTTCCATAGCAAAAATAATTTGAAAAAATAAATTTTAATTGAATGTTATAAAAAGTATAAAGACACATAAAAAATTCTCTGAAAGTTTTCATATATTATTATATTTCAGTAATTTAGTGAAATAAATAAGATAAAAATGTTTAGAAAGTCAGAAACCGAAAAGCAATTAAATTTATTTTCTTCTTCTGGTGAACTTATTCAGAGTACTGCGAATTATTACCAGGAAGGCAGAGAATGGCAAATATCGCTACTTTAATTTTTAAAATATGAGAACTTCTCTTTTGAGACAAAAACTGCAAGACATTTCCCAAGAGGAATTGTATAGCTGAGACAATTAGGTTACTATTATCCAACGACATATCAAGACAACAAAAAAATTAATATTCCTTTTGAAAAATGAGATTTTAAGAGGAGATTCAAAAAATCATTTTCAAAAGAAATAAATTCATTTCTCATTTTCTTGATTTTGATATTGTTCCTCATAATATTTCAAATAATCGCCGTTGATGACATTGTTGAGCCATTCTTCATTTTCCAGATACCATTCCACTGTCTTTTCCAATCCTTCTTCAAAATTTACAGAAGGTTTCCACCCCAATTCTTTTTGTAGTTTAGAAGAATCAATTGCATAACGCAAATCGTGTCCTGGACGGTCTTTTATGAAGGTAATTAATTTGGCAGATTCTCCTTCAACTTGCCCTAATTTACGGTCCATTATTTCACATAATTTTTTTATTAAATCAATATTTTTCCATTCGTTATTTCCTCCAATGTTGTAAATTTCTCCGATTTTTCCTTTATGAAAAATGAGATCAATGGCAGCAGCATGATCGTTAACCCAAAGCCAATCACGCACATTTTCACCTTTTCCGTAAATTGGAATTGATTTTTTGTTTTTGATGTTGTTGATGCAAAGAGGAATCAATTTTTCAGGGAATTGATTTGCTCCATAATTGTTGGAACAGTGAGAAATGATTACTGGTAAACCATACGTATGATAATAAGCAGAAACAAAATGATCGGAACTTGCTTTTGAAGCAGAATACGGACTGTGAGGGTCATAAGCAGTTCCTTCATAAAAATATCCGTTTTCATCTAATGAACCATATACTTCGTCGGTGGAAATATGATAAAAAAGTTTTCCTTCCATATCGTTTTTCCATGCTTTTTTGGTTGCATCAAGAAGATTGACGGTACCAAAAATGTTCGTTTCCAAAAATGCAAAAGGATCACTTATAGAGCGATCTACGTGTGATTCGGCAGCTAAATGAATAACTCCATCAAAATGATAGGTAGTAAATAATTCAGGTATCAGTTTCCTATCCCGAATATCTCCTTTGATAAATGTATAATTGGGTGCACTCGATACATCCTTTAAATTCTCAAGATTACCAGCATAAGTTAAAGCATCTAAGTTAACAATTTGATATTCAGGATATTTATTGACGAATAGCCTGACAACGTGCGAACCTATAAAACCTGCTCCGCCTGTAATTAATATTGTTCTTTTCATTTGTGAAGTTTTTATTTTTACTTAATTACAAAAATATACGAAAATTGAAGTATTTCCAAATGTGGGAGAATAAAAATCTATGGCAACATAATTTTAACAGCTACAGGACGGTGCTCTAAGTACAAATATTACCTTTGTAAGGTATTTTTTTTGACAACTAGCAAAATTAACTAATTGTTTAACAATTTAATACGGCAAATTTTATAGAAAAAACGTGTATCCTTGACGTTCACAAAAATAGTGTATTTGCTTGCATTTTGGACAAACAAGGCAAAAAATTTAGAAAAACGTTTGGGAACCATTCACTCCAAATTTGATAGCTTTGTGTGAGGCGTTGGTAGAAGAAAATTGTGGAAATGTAGCGATGAAGAGTACCAGTGTTTATTGGATTCCTATATGGCAGGTTCTTCAATCAGATTTTTCGTTAAAACTATCCAATCCTTATTTTATTAAGCAGTTGCCTAGTCGGAAGAGTGATGTAAAGGATGCGCAGTGGATAGCAGAATATCTTCAGAAAGATTTGATCAAAGGCATTTTCCTCCGATAGTGTATTTACAAAGAATCGGTTTTTTTTAAGTTCTTTATCTTTGGGTCGAAATATTGAAAAATATTATCCCGTATACACAAAACGAACAATAGATTTTGTCGACAATGAAATTACACTTGAGAAAGGGAAGATAGCAGAGGAAGTATTTTATTTTTTCATGTTTACGGTTTTTCAGAAATAAAACTGAGTGCTTTAGCTTTGTTTTTGCATAGGTTAAAAGAGTAGACATAATTCTGATTATCAATATAATATATCTGTTCGGTTCTGTGGATAACCTATGATTTATAGAAGAAAGATACAATATTACATATGATAGCGATTAGATATTAGTGTAAATTGTTGTTAATCAGTCTCAGTTTGTTGAACCAAAAAATATTTCGACAAAGTAAAGATTTCTTATCGGGTAAATTTTGGAGTTCCCGACTTTTTATCATTTTTATCGGCGGATATAAGGTTGTTCAAAACTCATAAATCATTTTTTTCAACTCAATTCCAGCATTTTTTGTATCGGTTTAATAGCTTTTTTTCTTATTTCTTCTTCTACCAAAATTTCAGGACTTTCATTTAAAAGACATTGATATAATTTTTCAAGAGTGTTTAAACGCATAAAATTACATTCATTGTAAGCACAAGTACTATCATTTGGTGGCACGGGAATGAATTGTTTATCAGGATTTTTCTTTTTCATTTCGTGTAAAATTCCCGATTCAGTGGCTATTAAAAATATTTTTTTATCGGACACGGTGGCAAAATTCAACAAAGCCTGGGTGCTACCAATATAATCAGCCATCATCAAAACAGGTTTAGTGCATTCCGGATGAGCCAACACAAGGGCTTCTGGATACTCCTTTTTCAACTGAATCAACTTTTCAATCGAAAATTGTTCGTGCACATGACAAGCTCCATCCCATAACAACATTTGTCGTCCAGTGATACTATTGATATAATTTCCTAAATTATGGTCAGGTGCAAAAATAATTTTTTCATCCTTAGGAAAAGATTCTACAATTTTTCTGGCATTAGAAGAAGTTACAATCACATCACTCAAAGCTTTTACAGCAGCGGTAGTATTTATATAAGAAATAACTATATAATCAGGATGAGTTTTTACAAATTTTTCAAATTCGTTAGCAGGACAACTGTTAGCTAACGAGCAACCAGCATTGATATCTGGAATCAGCACTTTTTTATCAGGACAAAGAATTTTTGCAGTTTCAGCCATAAAATGAACACCACACAATACAATGATAGCAGCATCTGTTTTAGCCGCCCATTGTGCTAATGCCAAGCTGTCACCTACATAATCAGCTATATCTTGAATATTGGCTTCCTGGTAATAATGAGCCAAAATAATAGCATTTTTTTCTTTTCTCAAACAATTGATTTTTTCTATTAATTTTTCCTTTTTCATCTGAAAATAAATTTATTAAGAAGTTGTAAATTCAAGTAATCAATGCAATTTTTTAAGTTGCGGGAGTGTAGCGATAAAGAACACTAATATTTATTGAATATTCATATATGGTAAATTCTTGCATCAGATTATATGTGATGGTGATTGAGTGTTAATCTTAGAAATGTAGAACTTCGCTTTTGAGACAAAAACAGCAAGACATTCCCCAAGAAGAATTGTATAGCCGAAACAATGTTGAAACTACCATTTTTCAATTAGGTTACCGTTATCAATGACAAGACATGTTGTTGCACATTTCCTAAACGCCTCCTGTTGCGGTATTCGTATTCACTAATGGAAATAAATTTTGCTCGAATACTGAAATATACCATACAAACAAATCAAAAAGTGTTTGATACTTTATAAAAAGTTAATTTTTAGCGAAAATAATTTTTATTGTAAACTAATTGAAACGACAAAAAATTAATGTTTATCTTTAAGAGAGAGTTCTTAATTTGAATTTTTTATTCTCTGAATAATTATGTTTTAACTTTGAATTATTCCAAACATCAATTTTTGCAATCATTGAAAATAAAAGTACTAAAAGAGCCACTACATAATGCATATGTTTTAAAAATTGTTTTTCATCTTTTCGTGTTATTGTTTTTTTAATCTACTGAGTAACTATTTGTTAGGTGTCTATTGTAATATTTATTTATCACTCATTTACATATGCTTTTTTAATCATTTAAGCATACCAGTACATCAAAAGTGGTATGTATAATACGCTTTCTTTTTACCTTGCATCGTATAGCTAACTAAATAATCTTTACATTATTTTTTTTCCAAACAATCAATTGCGTTGTTAGCTTATTTTAATTTATTGATACATTTAGATATTTAACCTATTTCTACAAAGAAATAATTAATTCTACTCTTCTGTTTTGAGCTCTGCCAGTTGCAGTGCTGTTGCTGGCTATTGGTACTGTATCACCATATCCTTTCGTTGAAATACGGCTTTCTTCTACACCTTTCGAAACGAGATATTCTTTAACTGCTAAAGCTCTCTTTTCAGATAATTCTAAATTTTTTTCAGGTTTTCCTACATTGTCTGTATGACCTTGTACTTCAATTTTGTAAGTAGGATTTTCTATTAAAATTTTTGCAATTTGATCAAGCACAGGATAGGAAGAAGGTTTGAGCGTGGCTTTTCCACTTTCAAACTGTATTTTATGCGAAGCTTCTTTTGCCAATGCCATTACTTGAACAAGGTTCATTACTTCCTTTTTGATTTCAGGACAACCATTATTGGTAGAATCGCCGGGCAAATCACGACAACTGTCTTTATAGTCGGGAACACCATCGCCATCCGTATCACGTAGACAACCTTTTTCGTCAATTGTTCCCGCAGCTTCTACTGGTGTATCAGGACATTGGTCCAGATAATCAGGTACGCCATCTTTATCAGTATCTTTTGGACAGCCTTTTTCATCTACTTTTCCGATAACTTCAGCAGGGGTATCAGGACATTTATCCAAATAATCGGGAACACTGTCATTATCAGTATCCAGTAAACATCCATGTGAATCTACAAAACCACGAGCTCCCTGTGGTGTATCCGGACATTGATCGAGATAATCAGGAATGCTATCATTATCCGTATCGAGCGGACAACCTAAAGAATCAACTGTTACTTCCAATGGCGTGTCGGGACATTTGTCAAGATAATCGGGAATACTATCGTTATCGGAATCCAAAAGGCAACCTTTACTATCCACAAATCCTCGAGCAGCCAATGGCGTATCGGGACACTGATCAAGATAATCGGGAATACTGTCCTGATCGGTATCAAGCGGACAGCCATTTAAATCTACTTTTTTTCGGGCTGCTTTCGGGGTATCGGGACATTTATCTTTACTATCTTTTACACCATCTTTGTCTTTATCAGTAGCATTTCCAAAAACAAAATTGATACTGAGTCCTAAATTTATACCTTTAGAATTATAAGGTACCGGAATTGTCGTAGAGGGAAGCGAAGAATCTATTTCATTTAATTTTAGTTGTGCGTTATTCAATGAAATATAATCAGCCGATAAGTTCCAATAAATAAAACCTGTTCTTAATCCTAATGCTGCACCGATATTACTCATTTTTCCTTTGAGAAAAGAATAAGATAAAGCTAAATTAAACCAATTAACAGGTCGTAAATTAAATGAAGTAGTAATTTCTTCATCAATATTTTTCCTGAAAATGGTTCGTGAAAGTAATCCCACACTCATTTTATTATCCAAAAAAGTATATTCTGCTCCTATATTCAATTTAGTTGGAGTAAAAGTAGTGTAGGAAGAAGTTGCTTGCTGAGTGGTATACGAATCTTTAAAAGCATTTGATAAAGTATCCAGAAAAGCGTCCATATCCACCGAATCCAGATTGTTTATTTTAACCAATCCATCAAATGTATAATTCATGTCATATCCTACTTTCTTGATGTTCGATTTCCAGTTGATGAATCCTATATCAGTTAAAGCAGCTGAAACGGTTAATTGCTGAATGGGTTTATAAGTAAATCCAATATCGAAACCCGTACCCATTCCTGATGGTTTAAGCCAATCGCTGGTTGATGATGGCTTGATAAATTCAATGGAATCTAATTTCTCACCAATGGTTACTTGTGCTGGAGAAGAAATTTTTAAAGATCCTTTCCCATTTAAAAGCCATTGATCAGTATTAGCATTTAAAGTTAAACGTTCATTTGTAAAGGAAGTATTAGCATTTCCAGATAAAAATTTTACTTTTCCTCCCACTGACCATTGATCATTTAAAATTTTTGAATAACCCAGTGCAATTTCTGTATAAGCCGAGACACTCCCTCCTAAATCCTTAAAATTAAAAATATTATTTTCTAATTCAGGAGTTCCATAAAGCAGTAATTTAAACATATCTTTCGGAAGAGACAAACTGCCATCTACTTTTTCTGTGATTCCCAAAGAAAAGTATGCGTCGCCAGAACGAAATCCAAAATTTAACAAATTAAGATGTATATCAGTATTCAGCCAGGTTTTATTACTGAGGGATTTATAAAATTTATTCTTGTCTCCTGCAGGATTTAAAAATAAAATGGTTTCTCCATTTTTATTATATACTACATCCTTCAAAGTAAGAGAATTGTTCCCTAATTCGAAAAAAGTATAGCCTAAAACAGGGAAACCTAAATAAAAGCCACTTAAAGGTTGAAAGGCGGGATTGAAATAATTTCGAACAGGTGAATTTTCCAGAAAATAAAGAGTGTTCAATTGCTGTGCTGAAAGACAGGTAAATAATGAACTTACCAAGCTCAACACTCCTATTACAAGAAGAAAAATATTTCTTTTCATGGTTTTGAATTATTTAGAATTATCATTGTTGCTTGTGTAATTTCCTTTTACAAAAAAGCTCATTTTTACACGGAAAGTGTTTGATTTTTGAAAATGTATATAGGAATTAACATCCTTACTGTTTATTTTTATTTGAAAAATAATATTTTTAGCCCGTTTAAAATCATTTAATTGTTCATTATTTAAAGAAACAATAATTTTCTGGGGAGTTATATCAGTAGGAATTACACAACCATTTGCATCTATCTGAGGAGCATCTATTTGATAAGTAGTTTTAAAAGTAGTTTCTATCATCTGATTATCCTCGTCAAATAAACTCATGGTTAATTCAACTTTTACAGGCAACCCATTTGCTACATTTAAAATCATTTTTGCACTGTCAATTTTTACATCTTCCAATGTTGAATCAATATCCACATCTTTCAAAGTATCTTCATAAACATAATAGCTTTGAGGTTTTAAATAAAAAGGAATTTTAATTTTATATTTTACTTTTATTTGAGCATCAGACGTTATAAAATTGGTAGAATGATCTTGATCTATTTTTTCCTGATCTAAGGTTGTTGAAAACATGTATTCAACCATATCAGGTTTAGGCGTAATAGAGAAAAATTTATCAATCGATCCATAATTTTTATCTAAAGATATTTGTGTCGTTGCCCATTCTCCTGGTTGTGAAGGTTTAATACCTAAAGCTTTTTGTGTTGAAGGATTTCCATTGAATGAAGCATAAACCATACATGAAGAAGGTTTTTCCTGTAGATAGGCTTTTATATAGTTAATTTTGAAATACAGGTAAGTTCCAATATTACTTTTTATATTCAAAATAACTTGTGGATCAACAAACTGAAAATCTTCTATAAAAGAAGGTAAATCTAATGATTGCTGCTGTGTGCTTGTTGCAATACTACCAGGAGCAAAAAAACCATAAGCCACCTCAAAGTCGAAATGAGTAAATTTTATTTCCACATCTATTTTTGAGGAAGGATAAATGGTAATGGGAACACTTCCAGCAGTAAATTTTAATTTTAACGTAAATGGAATTGTTGAACTCTGGCTGGTATTTATGATAAAATTATTAATCTCTTTTACAGTAGGATTATTAAAATCAGCAGGTTTATAATTAACACAAACCGTATCCCCATTAAAATGTCGTACCTTATTCTGCGGAAATTCAAGGATTAATTCTACATTGTTCGGCGAAATAGAAAGATTTTCAGAAACTATTTTTATACTTAATAGAGCATTGTTAATTCTTACACTATCAATTTGTTCTTCTGGAGAAGTGTTTATTCCCAAATTAATAAGCTCATTTGGTTTTTCAAAACTGTAAGAGTTGTTTGCAGGAATAGTTTGTGAAATTGGGAATATAAATGAAATATTTAATGGCTGAGCATTTTTTGTTAAGTCAATATCTCTAAATCTAAAGATAGTACTGTCTTCACTTTGATAAATAATTTCTTCTCCCTCTGTGATAAGTATTTTTTGACTGTCAATTTGAGCCAGCAAATTTTCTATATTTAAATTAGCTTCTCCGATTGGAATTGCTAATGCTCCATCCCATTGAATGTCTGATGAGATATTTGTTAAATCAACATCGTTGGTACAAGAGACAAAAAATAAACCTGTAATAAAACTTATTAACATGAATTTATAAACAAATGGTTTCATAGTAGATGTTTTTTAAATAATTAAATATTGTTAAAAAATAAGGAGAATTTGTTTAATTTTTTAGGAGATTATATTTCTCTTTAAAGAACACTTTTGTTTTATACAACTAATAAAAAGTAAATGAAGAAAGGTAAATTTAATTATTGATAAACAATCTTTTAAAGAAAGTTCAATTAATTTTCAAAAATAATAATTAATTTGTTTAAATCAAGTATTTTTATATATTTTTTTAAAAAATTTTTCTGAAAAATTAACAAGAAAAACTTTTTTTGTCGCCCTGGTTAAAGCAGTATAAAGCCAGTGATAAAAATCGGCATTTATTTGAACTTCGGTAATGAGACCTGGATCAATAAAAACCCTTTCCCACTGCCCACCTTGTGACTTATGACAAGTTATAGCATAAGCAAATTTAACTTGCAATGCATTGTAATATTCATTTTCGAAAATTTTTCTTATTTTTTCTTTTCGTTTTTTTATCTCTGAATAATCTTCGGAAATTCTTTCTAGTAAAGTTTTATACATTTCCTCTGTATAAAATGGATTTTCTGACTGTAAGCTATCCAACCATAATTTTGCATCTATTTCCCAGTTTTCATCCAGAGAATGAAGCGTAACATCTACAAAACGAAAGCCATACATTTCTGTATAACGACGAATTCTTTTTACTTCCAAAATATCACCATTAGCTATAAAATCAATACCTTCATAAGGTTGTGACCAGAAATAATTATTTCGCGTTACCATCAGCAAATCTCCATTGGTCAGTTCTGATTCTCTGAAAAGAACTCTATTGCGTATGCCCTGATTATAATAGTTAGCTTTATAGTTGGAACGTGTAATCACAATTGTTTCATTAATGCCTGCTTCTTCATAAGCTTGTTGAATTTCGTTGACAAACTCTGATGCAGGAAGCGAAACAATATCTTTAAAATTTTTTATTTTTAGATATGGAAAATCACTTACTTTATTTTTACTCAAATGATTTCTCAATTTTGTAGCATTATATAATATTCCACTTTCCAGAGCTTGACGCATTACCTGTGTGAGCGTAAATTCCGTGACATTCAAACCATAATTTTTCAAACTTTCAGTATCTAAAGCTGGACTTTTTTCTTCTTTTACAGGTGGAAGCTGAGCGGTATCGCCCAACAACATTAGGCTACAATTATTTCCCCCATAAACATATTTTAGTAAATCATCAAATAAATGTCCAGAACCAAAAATTTTATCATTTGATGTTTCGGAAATCATAGAAGCTTCATCTACAATAAAAAGGGTATTTGAATGAAGATTTTCAGAAAGCTGAAAATGGAAATCAGCAAGTGATTTTTGTCGGTAAATTTTTTTGTGAATCGTAAAAGCTGGCATACCAGCATAATTGGCAATTACTTTAGCTGCTCTTCCCGTTGGTGCCAACAAAATAGTTCTTTGATGTAATTTTTCCATAGCTTTAACCATTGCAGAAACAATAGAGGTTTTGCCCGTTCCTGCATATCCTTTTAATAAGAAAATTTTTTCCTTATCCTTTGAAAGCAGGAAATTACTTAGTGTCTCAATAAGTGCTTCTTGCTGTTCGTTTGGCTCAAAAAGTAATTGAGCTTTTATTTCGGATATAATGTAATTGGCTAACATATTTACAAATATATCAAGGATATTTTACATTTTATACGAAAATTTTCTATTTTTGTAAAAATAAACACTTTTATTCAAGTGGAATTGTTTAAAGGCTTGTTTGTCTTTTCATTCTTGACCTGAAAAATATTTATTTGCAAAGTGTTTTAATAAAAAACTAAGTTATGTTGCTTTCAAATCTTGAAAATTACCAAATTATTTTAGCTTCAAAATCGAAAAGACGGCAAGATTTATTAAGTGGTCTGAATATTCCTTTTGGTGTATATCCTATTGAGGTTGATGAAAGTTTTCCACCAGAATTAATTGGAATGGATATTCCTATTTATTTATCTAAAAAGAAATTCCAGGCTTGTACTTCCATCATGAATGAAAAAACCATGATTATTACTGCTGATACTGTTGTCTGGTATCAAGGTCAGGTATTTGGCAAACCGAAAGATAGAGAAGAGGCAAAAAGTATGCTTACAACCCTGTCAGGGAAAACTCATGATGTGATTACAGGTGTTACCATTGCCACTTTTCGTAAACAACGAACTTTTGGAGTTGCATCAGAGGTAAGATTTGCCAGAATTGCAGAAGAAGAAATTGATTATTATCTCGATCATTTCGAACCTTACGATAAAGCAGGTGGCTACGCTGTACAAGAATGGATTGGCTATATAGGAGTTGAATACATTAATGGCTCTTACTACAATGTAATGGGGCTTCCTGTTCAACGATTGTACAATGAATTGAAAAACTGGAAAGAATAATTTTCAAGTAGAAAAATGATTTTTTTCATTTAAAAAAACTGATAAACAGCAAGATATTCAAAACTGTTACAATTATTCCCAGTAAATAAAGAATAATTTTATGCATTAAGTCGTTTTTATATTTGCCCATTACTTTTTCGGAAGAAGTCAAGTAAACTTGTGAAAAAATAGTAAATGGAAGCTGGATACTTAGAATCATCTGGGATATAATCAGTCCTTTAAAAGGATCACCAATCAAAAAGATGATAATCATTGCCAGTACGAGAGAAAAAGTAACTCCCAAACGAGAATGATTATCTTTGATGTCATAAGGTTCTTGATACATTCCTGAAAAAATTGTACCGCCAGCCATTCCTGATGTGATGCTGGAAGATATACCAGCAAATAACAAGGCAACTGCAAAAACCACTGCTGCATTATTTCCTAAAAGCGGTGTTAACAATTGATGGGCTTGCTGTAATTCAGTAACAGGAGTTTTAGTTTGGTAAAAAGTGGTAGCAGCGAGTAATATAATAGCACTGTTAATAGCCCATCCGATCAACATAGAAACAAGCGTGTCTAAAAATTCATATTTTAATTGTCTTTTGATAACATTTTCATTTTCAAGATTCCATTGACGACTCTGAATTATTTCAGAATGTAAAAATAAGTTATGAGGCATCACCACAGCTCCCAGTACACTCATAATAATTATTATTGAACCTTCTGGAAATGAAGGCGTCACCCAACCTTTTGCGGCTTGTAACCAATCAACTTTTACCAGCGACAATTCATACAAAAAAGATAATCCAATAATGGATACAAAAGCAATAATCCATTTTTCAATCACTTTATAAGAGTTGGTAAAAAGCATAATGAGCACGAAAGCGGTTACCAAAATTGAAGCTGCTGGAATAGGGATACGAAACAACATGTTTAAAGCAATGCTTCCACCTAAAATTTCAGCAAGAGAAGTAGAAACAGAAGCACACATTGCAGAAATAAGCAGAAATTTTGAATAGACAGGTTTCATATATTTTGAAATAGCTTCTGCAAGACAAAGACCTGTTACTATTCCAAGATGAGCAACGTTGTGCTGTAATAATATTAACATAATGGTGGAAAAAGTAATCATCCAGATCAAGGTATAACCATATTGTGCTCCTGCAGCTAAATTTGAAGCCCAATTTCCTGGATCGATAAAACCAACTGTTACAAGCAAACCTGGTCCTAAAAATTTGAGAATTTCTAAAGCCCCATATCCAGGACGATAAGTTTTACTATCAATATTTTTAAAAATTTTAAATGACATTGACTGATTCTAAATTAATTATGTAAACTTTAAAAAAGGTAAATCTTCTTATAAGAACTGTTTTAAAAATGAGTCTTCTTTTAAAGCCTGACTTTTCAAAAATAAGAAAAAATCAGCTTTTTTTAAAGGAAAGAATTAAATTTTTTGTCGTTTCAATTATTTTACAATATTTGCATTAAAAGAAAAATTTTACAAAAAATTAGCTCTTGTAAAACCTTAAGTATTTTTTAAAAACATTTTTCAGTATTCGAATTTGTTTCGACACGAGAACATTACGTAGTGTTATAATAACTTTTTAAAATTTCTAAAGTTATACCTAATTTTTTGTATTTTTATCCCCGTCAATAATTCAAAAAAATTGATTTTTATGCTTATCAAAAAGAAAGTTTTAATACCACTGATGTTTTGCATGTTAACTTCATGCAACTACAAAACGTGGCAAAAGGTAGAAGCTGCATCTGATAAAATTTCTATTGACAGTACAACTGACATCTTGATTGATAAGGAATATGAGGCATTCCTTCAGCCTATCAAACAAAAAATCGATGCAGGAATGAATCGAGTTATCGGAGAAACATTGGTCGATTTGAAAAGTTATGCTCCCGAAAGTCCTCTTTCCAACTTTTGTGCAGATGTGTTTCGTCAAACAGCTTCAGAATTTCTAAATGAAAAAATTGATATTGGCATTGTTAATTTGGGTAGCTTAAGAGCTATCATACCAGCAGGAAAAATTACTGTACGACAAATTTTTGAATTGATGCCTTTTGAAAATGAACTGGTTGTTCTCTGGCTCAAAGGCGATAAATTGGAAAAATTACTGCAATATTTTGCTTCTATCGGAGGAGAAGGAATTTCAGGTATACACATGACCATAAAAAATGGGAAAGCAGAAAGTATTCTTGTTGACAATCAACCACTTGATCCTGAAAAAACGTACGTTATCGCTACCAGTGATTATTTAGCCGAAGGAAATGACAATATGATTCAACTTGCTGAATACGAAAAACGTATTGATACAGGATTAAAAATCAGAGACATACTCATCAGCCATATCCAAGCTGAAAATCAAAAAGGGAATAAAATTCAATCAAAAACAGATGGTAGAATTACCATAATTCAAGCTCTTTAATCAATAAAAAAATGAGAATCAAATATTTATCCATTTTATTACTCGAATTATTTTTTTCTTTTTCTGTAACATTTTCGGCAGAAAAAGTTAAACTGGTTATTCTTCATACCAATGATACGCATAGCCAAATTGAACCCACTGAAAAATCACCGCTACCAACTTCCAACAGAGGTGGTTATGCACGCAGAATGGGCGTTATCAATCAAATACGTGAACAAGAAAAAAATGTTTTATTATTGGACGCTGGCGATTTTTGGCAGGGAACTCCCTATTTTAATTTTTATCACGGCAGAATTGAAGTAGAGGGAATGAACAGAATGAATTATGATGCGATAACGATAGGTAATCACGAATTTGACAATGGGCTTGATACTATGGCAGTTGTATTGAAAAATGCAAAGTTTCCTATTATCAGTTCTAATTATCAATTTAATAATCCTTTGCTGGACAGCATTGTTAAACCTTACTTGATACTGAATAAAAACGGTATTCGTATCGGTATCATGGCTCTTAATATTGATCCTAAAGGATTGATTTTAAAAAATAATTATAAAGGATTGAAATTCAATGATCCGCTCGAGACGGCTAAAAATGTTTCCGACTTTTTGAAAAACAAGAAAAAATGTGATGTAATTATTTGCCTCTCACATTTGGGTTGTGACACCATCAAGCAAAAAATGAACGATTATGTAATTGCTCAAAATACAAAATATATTGATGTTATTATTAGTGGACATTCTCATGTACTTTTAACCAATACTGTTGTAAAAAACGCCAACGGAAAATCTGTAACAATTGCTCAAATGGGTAAAAGCGGCTTTTATCTGGGGAAAATTGTTTTGTATCTGGAAAAGAAAAAATGATGCTTGAAAAATCTGATTAATATTTCTCTTTTTTCAAAGTAAAAAATGAACTTCCCAAAAGTGGAAGGGCATAATTAACAGCCCACACGAAAGCACTTGCTAACATAATTTGAATTTTTTTATGCAAAATTTTTCGAAGTAAAAGTTTGAACTATTTTTTTATAAGTTTTAAAACAGAAATAACTTCATTGGATTTTTTAATAAAAAGGAAAAATATACCTTGAGGAATATTTTGAGGAAAAACGACATCTCCCGATTTTACATTTTTCTTCAACCATATAATTTGACCATCAATGGTCATAATTTCTATATCAAAAAAATCTAATGAATCAATTGAAAAGGTAAAAAATGAAGTAAAAGGATTTGGATAAATTAAAATGGAACAATTTGATTTTATTAAATTTTCTCCTTCTGACAAATTCCAAACTTGTGGTAATTTTTCTATAAATTTTACAGGTAAATTAGCATCATAAATCCTGATTTCATCTACTGTACCTAAATAATTATAATTGGTCTCTGATTCATCTTTCCTGGCAATTGTTATATCTTTGGTAGATATTCCTATGCTTCCTTCCAGCGGTTTGTAACTTGCTAATACTCCATTTCTATAAAGTTCTAAAGAATAGCCAGTATAAAGCCCTGTATAATGAATAAAAACTCCTGATTGCAATCCAATTGTATCATCTACATCTTCAATTCCATTAGAAGTTTTTAAAGTCCAACGCATTTTTCTTTCAGGCGTAATGGACATTTTGAAACGTTCCTCATAACTACCATGAGAAATAACAAATTGTTCGTAGTTTGGGAAATTATCAGGTTTTATCCATAAAGATACAGCAATTTTATCTGTAAAATTAAGTCCACTATCATTTGGAGTATAAATATATTGATTATTGTTAGCAAAAGAATAGGCACTATTTAAATTTCCCAATTTATCCTCTGTTGGTATAGCATTATGTGAAATTGCATGAAAAGCATTTTGAGCTGCATTTTTTGTATCTCCATTCATGGGATAATATATTAGAAGCTTACCGTCTATTAAACTCGTTTGTAAGTCTTTTACTAATATTTTTCTTGTTGTTGAAACAGAGCCAAGAAGATTTGATGCAGTTAATGTCACTGAGTATACGCCAGCATTAACTGGTAAAATCCATGTTGGATTTAAAGAATTGGTATCTCGTAATTCACCAGCACTACAACTCCAAGAATAGGAAGCAGTATTGGGCTCTATTGAGGCTTCAATGTTAATGGATGAAGAAATTGGATAGGGCTCATTATCAGAAAATGACCATCCGTTAATTTTTGGTGCTATCTCTCCAGGAGGAGCAACAATTATTTCTATTTCATTACTAATTACCTTGCTGTAATTTGAAGTAACTTCACATTTAATTTTATAAATCCCACTGATGAGTGGTGCTGTCCAATAAAATGTACCGTTTGTAGTATTGCTTATTTCAACGTCATTCTGATACCATTTATAAGTCGTAGAACCAGTATTATTTTCAATTAAACAATTAAAAGTAACAATTTCTGGATTAACCACTCGTGACTTATCTGAAGAAAAGGATTTGATTCTTAATGGATTTGTGAAATTGTATCCAAAATGATAATCAATAACACCTCCACCATAGATTTTTCTAATTCTACCAATAGTTTGTTTACTTTGACCTCCTGGTATTACTACAATGATTCTTGCTCCTTTACTGTTAATATTGAAATTTGTGAATCCGCTTACATTAGTTTTTAATATTGTTTCAGAGATAGCATCGTAAAGATCATAAATACCATCTGGAAGGTCAATCTTAACACTTTGAGAATTGCTTAATGGATTATAATAAAGATATGTTGGATAAGCATTTTCACCTCTGAAATCAGTTTTATTCAAGTCTATTTGTAAAATGCCTTCGACATTCGTTTTGTTAATTAAAGAAGCCAGATATCCAACAGATGAGCCACTATATAAAGAAAGATTAGTTGATGCCCATCCTCCTTGTACTGCATCTCCCGTAGCGTAAGGACTTATCCCTGACCAGTTTTGCTTCATTGATTCAAAAGGAATACAAAAATTAGCATCATATTGTTTAGCCCACTCATTGCCACTTGAATGTTGATTTGCATCAGGCAAACCATTGGCATAAAATAATCTACTTGCATTAGCTAAATTTAGAATCCATTTCCCAATTGCAATAGCATAACGTTTATCATATTTTACAACAGGAGCCAAAGCAGCTGCATGTTGAAATCCATTCATTATAAATGCATAATCATTGCCTTTATCATTAGCTTCACCAATAAGCCCTGATACATCGTACCCATTCCAATTGCCGACTATAGTACCCCAACCTCGTAATGTCCCTTCTCCGGAGGTAAAAGTCCAATTAAGCATTTTGTCTATATTATAATTTGTTCCTTCAACTGCATTCATACGTGCAGCAGTTAAAATTCCATAAGGCAACTGAATTTCATAAGAAGGATTTTTGGAACATGTTTGCAAAAAATCTAAAGCTAATTCTGCTCCTTGCAGATATTTAATATTTTTAGTTTGAATATATGCTTGATATAAAATCCAAGCAATTGAACCTGCAGATTCTGGTTCAGGGACACTTGAAGAATTGGGAACTCCCGTAATCAAATTAAAAGCACGGTAATTCATTGATGGCGGAGTCCATGGTTGAACTTTGGCTCCTAATTTAAATAAAACATCTAACTCGCGATCGGCAATAGTAGTAAATTGAGTTGAAAAATCTGGGTCAACATTGGGATATAAAGCATAAAGTTGATAAAAGAACACATTAGGCATGATTTCATACCACCAATCTGAGCCAGTGCTACTACTATAACCATTTAAATAAACGTTTTCTCCATTTTTTAAATTATAAAAATCTTTAATATTCTTTACCCAATTAATATCAAATTGATTTGTTTTATCAATTCCTACCAAAGTAGCACCAACCACTGCAGGAATTATATTAATAGCCTCTGCAACATTACCGTGATTTTTTTGTCCTACATAAGTATCCATCAGAATATTATGAATATCACTATAATTAATTCCTGAAGTAGTATTTATTTTTGTAAGTGGTAAAAATGTTCCTGATTTTGAGACATCAAAAACAAAATTGTCATAATTTTTCGCAACTTCTTTCCAATCACGCATTAAATATGGAGAAGGTTTATCTGGCATTTGATCTATTCGTGATATTGATATTTGTTGTGCAAAGGAAAGAGTACAAATAATTTCAAAAATTGTCAGAAAAAGTAATTTGTATTTCATTTTAGTTAACTCTTTATCATTAAATTATTATTTTATAAAAAAGCTCTGCTGAATAACAGAGCTTTTTTATAAAGAGATAAAAACATATTTTTACTTTTCTTGTTCATACAATCTTGCTACTTGACCTGCTGTTAATGCTATGTTATATACTTTTAACTCATCAAGAAGACCTACAAAATTATCCCAAGCTTGAGGCGTTTGTGCCCATGACCAATTCCATTCAGCAATTGCCTCTTCATAAGTAGTGCAAGCACCAATTATCAAAGGTAATATATTTTTATATTGCCACGGTCCTGTACCGGTTAAACCAGGCTTTGTAGTGGCATTCCACTCCATTGTGCTCACTCCATTAACATAGAAAATCAACACTTTAGTATCCATATCTAAAGTTACAACCAGGTGAGTCCATGTTTTATTTGGTGCTGAAAAATCTGCTTGATTATCTGCATCTACCCAACCATCAGCATTAGTGTGAATGGTGAAAAATGGTTTATTTTGTTCTTGTAACTGAAATTTCCACGAATTCCAATAATTATAAGAAATAATATAATTCCCTGCTCTGGTTGAATCAGGATTTACCCATACTGAGATCGACAATTTGCTCCCAAGTAAATCATTGGCAGTATAATCGCTAATTTCAAGATGCGAGCCATTACTAAAATACATTGCTTTACCCACTTTACCATTATTCTCAACACTTGGAAAATTCGTCGCGGTTCCAAATATTTCAGAAGGTCCTTTTTTCAATACTGCTGTCCAACCTTTCCCTTCAGTGGTGAATTGATTATTAGAAATATTTTCATCAAAGCTCAATCCTAAAATAAGAGCTGAAGACGGAATAGCATCGTAAGCTGAAGCTAAAAATACTTCCCTAGCTTGCCTTAATTGTACAATTAGATTATCTACAGCAGTCTGAGTGATAGTCGAACTTGAAACAGCAGATCTTGCTGCATTTACTACATTTGAAAAAGTAGTAATAGCATCTTGAGGATAATCATCAGTTGTTGCAGAATTAATCAAAGTTTGGCATGAATCAATCAATGCTGTCAGTTGTGAGGTGTCAGCCGGTGTAACTTCATTTTCACTATTTTTACATGCTGAGAAAAAAGCTGAAAATATCAGCAATGATACACATGCAAAAAAAACATTTTTAAAAAAATTCTTTTTCATAATAATTTAAATTTAATTGTTGTTTGTAATTGTTTTTATTTATTATTTATAATGCTTTTAATGGAAAGCTTCATTTGTATCTATTTCGCTTTGTGGAATTGGGAAATAAAATCGTGGCTCAGTCCATTTAAAATTTGGTCCAAGAGCAGCAACAGCCGTTTCTCTACCCCACCGCATAAGATCGAAAAATCTATGAAATTCAAATCCAAGTTCTTTCCGTCGTTCATTTCTAATAACCTCACGCAAAGCTGCTTGTGTTGAAGCAGTAGTATTACTTAATTTAGCACGATTACGAATTTTATCAACTTCAAAAGCTGCTTGTTCTACGGCATTTTCTCCGCCCAACTCATTTATTGCTTCTGCTTTCATAAGAATAACATCAGCATATCGAATAGCATGGTATGGAATGGTTGATTGACTTATTGCCAATCCTGAAACTCTATCTTCATCATATTTCTTAACAAGGTAACCTGTGGCTTCAGACCAAGAAGATGAGAAAATTGTATTATTAAACCAAGGTTTTCCATTGCGACCAATTGAGGCATCCAATCTTGGATCATCTTGATTGTCAATTGTTCTTTCAGTAAATGCGTCAACATAACTTTGAGTGGGAGCATCAAAATAATAACCACCTTCTATTGCAGGTGCGAACCAGACAGTCAAATGATTCCCTAAAGAGACTTCATTGTTATTAATATACCTTAACCCGAAAATTACTTCTATACTGTCTTCTGCACCTGATTTAAACAAATCAGAATAGCTTTTTAATAAATCATATTGATGTAAGTTCTCTAATGATTGAATATTTGAAAGACATTCTGAATATTTTTTCTGATAAAGTTCTACTTTTGCTAATAAAGCATAAGCTGCACCTTTAGTTATACGTCCTTTTTCATCAGAATAACTGATAGGTAAAGCATTAATCGCATCATTAAGGTCAGTTTCAATTTGAGCATAAATAGTATTTACTTCGCTTAAGCCTATATAGATATTGGTTGGAGAATTTTGAGGGTTCAATTTTAATGGTATTTTCCCAAAAATATTTGTCAGATTAAAATAGGTATAAGCTCTTAAAAATTTAGCTTCTCCGATTAGACGATTTTTTAAAGTGCCATCCATCGTAATATTTGGAATATATGCAATAGCATTATTTGCCCGAGAAATAGTTTCATAAGAAGCTTTCCAATAGTTATATAAAGCTCCATTATCTGTGGTAGCGGTAAAATCATTTATACCGTTAATATCAGCCTGATCACCAGCATTTCCACCTTTTACTGCATCATCAGAGGCTACATCACCAAAAACCCACAAAGTACTTCCATATAATGAATTGTAAATTCCATTCACAGCCATGACAGCATTTTCTGCAGAAGTATAAAAATTTTCGGAAGTATATTCCCCTTTTAATTCAGTAGTAAGAAAATCTTCGCAAGAAGTTAAAACAAAACTTACAATTATTAATTCAAGAATATATTTTTTAGACATAATATTTTAATTTTAAAAAGTTAAATTTATTCCAAAAGTAAAACTTTTAGCTACTGGATAGGTGCCCCAATCTATTCCATTTGCCATATCACCTTCAGCTGCTGAATTAGTACTTACTGTCATTTCCGGATCAAGTCCAGAATATCCTGTCAATGTAAATAAATTAGTTCCCGCAACATACAATCTTAACATTTCTATTTTCCATTTTTTTGTTCCAGGTATAGTGTATCCTAATTGAAGATTTTTGAGTCTCATGTATGAACCATCTTCTAAAAATCGTGAAGATGCTTTTACGTTATTTGACTTAGCTGACCATGATGCTCTAGGCTGAGTATTAGATGTTCCTTCACCTGTCCAATGTTCCTTATAGTACCTTTCTGTGACATTAAAACCACGATAAAAACCCTCAATATCAAAATTTACCTGGGAGAAAATCTTCTGACCAAAAGCTCCTTGAAAGAACATTGATAAGTCAAAATTCTTATAATTTCCTGATAAATTTAAACCAGTCGTAAAAGTTGGTATTGCACTACCCATAAATTTACGATCATTAGCATCAATAACATTATCAAGATTCTGATCAACATATTTGACATCACCCGGTTTTATGTTGTTTCCTTGATAAGCAGAAGTTAATATTTCTTGTTGATTTTGGAAAATTCCATCCATCTCGTATAAATAAAATGAACCAATAGGATGACCTTCTGCTGTACAAGTTGCATAAACTCCATTATCGACACGACCAGCATAATAAGGAGCACTTAGATTTAATACTTCATTGTATAAATAACCTCCATCTAATGAAATATTAAAACCTCCATTACGATAATTCTTTCGATAAAAAATTTCTAAATCAATTCCAGTATTCAACACATTTCCGGTGCTATTAATTTCAAAAGGTGTGGCATTCCCAATTGAAGGAGGAAGCGATGCAGGTAATAACATATTACGCGTTGTTTTGTAATAGTAATCAATCGTAACTCCAAGAGAACTTTTCAAAAATTCAAAATCGAGGCCAGCATTGAATTGATCACTTGTTTCCCACTTTAATTCTGTATTCCCGAGTTGAGTTTGAGCGAAACCATTATAACTTTTCCCTCCAAATGTATAATAATAATTATTACTATAACGATCAAAATAGGAATAGAGAGGGATATTTTGATTACCTATTGAACCATAACCTATTCGAAGTTTTAATTTATCTATGGCTTTAACATTTTTCATAAAATCTTCTGATTCAATATTCCAACCTCCTGATACAGAAAAGAATGTACCCCACTTATTGTCTGCAGCAAAACGAGAGGAACCATCCCGTCGAATAATTCCAGACAAATAATATTTCTGATTAAAATTATAATTTACATTTGCAAAAAAAGACACCAAAGTTGCTTCTGATACTGATTGACTTACATCTGTTTTGCTATTTCCTAAACCTAAAAAAAGAAAATCAGGATTTGTATTTAAAAATTCACTCTCACTTCCATAAAAGCCACTGTTACTGTCATCTATAGCTTCAAATCCAATTAGAGAATTTAAGTTATGTTTATTATTAATTGTAGTATTAAAATTTAATGTTGAATTAATAGACCAGTTTATCATATTTACAATTGAGGCATTTATACCATTTGTGGTATTTATTCTATTATTCGTTCCCCAAGTTTTATTATACTCCCGATATTCAGTTGAGTTATAATCCAAACCTGCTGTTGTTTTAAACATTAAATTAGCTGGGAGTGTAATTATAAAATTTCCTGTTGCTAATAACATTTTAATTTTTTTTGTTCTATCTGTATTTGCTGCTAACCCTTCAGGACTATAACCATCACCAAAGAAAGAATTGTATACCGGATCACCATAATATTCTGAAGGTAAATCAACATAATCTCCATTAGAATTAAAAATAGGAATCGCAGGATTACGGAATAATGCATAACGAACAACACTGCCTCCTTCACCTGCATAACCATCTCCTGAACTAGAAACAAGCCGATTATTTGAAATACCTCCACTTACATTTAAACCAATTTTTAACCAGTTGTTTACTTGAGAATTAATATTTGAACGTAAATTTGTCCTATTATAATTAGTATTATTTATAATTCCATCTTGTTGATAATACGTTCCTGAAATTAAATACTGGGTTTTATCATTTCCTCCACTAATTGATAATTCATGAGATTGAAGTGGAGCTGTTCTAAAAATTTCTTCTAAATGATTAATATTAGGGAAATCTCTTAACCATTCTCCTTCAATTAAAGATCTTTTGACAACCGAAGTTAAATTATCTGCAGCCGCAGCTTCATTATAAAGACGTATATATTCATCAGTTGTAGCCATTGGAGTTAAATGTCCATGTTGTTGAAATCCTAATTGGGTATTATATGTTATTTTTGAAGTTCCCGATTTACCACTTTTTGTTGTTATTAAAACAACTCCATTAGCTGCACGAGAACCATAGATTGCTGCTGAAGAAGCATCTTTTAAAACAGTAATGTTATCTATCTCATTTGGAGAAATATTGTTTAAAGCCCCTTCAACTGGAACACCATCAACTATATATAAAGGGTCATTACCTAAACTTATTGAGTTTACACCACGAATGCGAACAGAAACAGGGGAACCTGGTGCACCAGTTTGCGTTGACACATTTACTCCAGCAACTCTTCCTTGAAGAGCAAGTTGAGTCGTGGCAACAGGAATCTTACTTACCTCTGTTCCTTCGACTTTGCTAATTGCACCTAAGATATCCCTCTTTTTTTGAACAGAATATCCTACTACAACCACTTCTTCTAATGTTTTAACATCTTGTTCAAGGGAAATATTCAAAAAATTATCATTTGAAATTATTATTTCCTGAGTTTTATAACCTAAATATGAAAATCTTAGTGTGGCATTTTGAGGTACTGAAATAATAAAATCACCATTAGTTCCTGTAATAGTTCCTAATTGGGTTCCTACAACAATTACGTTAACTCCGATAAGTTCTTCTCCAGTTGCTGCATCTCTAACTACACCTTTTATTTCCGTGAAGTTTTGAGCATACAACCATATTCCAATAAAGTTTAATAAAATAATAATAAATGTTTTCCGCATAATAGATGATATTAAATTAATATTAATAAAAAGCAATAACTTCTTCATTTGCAAATAATTGATTATTCTTTAATTTAATAAATGTCCCAGCAGGAAGTTCAATTAATAAACAAGCTTCATCGGGTGGAAGACTTATTTTGGTATTAGAACTTATTCCTTTTGCTATATATTTTTTAGAAATAATATCGAAGATATCAACGTGCCCTTTAGGCTTGTAAGTTACTTTTTTGATTGCTTCATAAGGGTTGTAATATAAATAAGTTGGATATTTTTTTGCCGAATAAAAGTCAGTGGCATTACAATTAAGACGCAGAATCATTTTGACCTCAGTAGTATCAACAATAGAACCTAAAATTCCTATTGGGGAAGTGCTATATAAACTAAACATACTTTCTTTTGGATTGCAAGGTGCCCATTTAGGCCCATCGCCTAACGCAACAGGATGAATTCCTTTTAATTCTGGTTTATCATAACAATCTTCATATCGTAATCCCTCATAGGCTACGATAGAATTTGTTAAATTTTTCATATCGGGCAGCCACTGATTTTTATCGGGAATTTCATTAGGAAAAAATAATTTAATAGCATTAACATTGTTAAGCATCCATTTCCCTATAGCCCGTGCAAATTGAGGCTCATATTTTACCATTGGGAGCAAAGGCCATGCCATTTCGATACTATTCATTAAAAAAGCATAACCACCACCATCAATAATGCTTCCTTGCAACCCACTTATGTCAAAATCACCCCATTTACCTACTAATACACCCCAACCATTTCGTGCTTTAGGATTTTTGCATCCATCGAAGACCCAATTTATCATTTTTTCTACATTATAATTCATTTTTTGTTCGGCATTGAGTCTTGCAGCAGTATATATTCCCATAGGAAGGAGTATCTCGTAAAAACGACTTTCTTTTTGATTATTTAATGCCGCAATTGCTGATTTGGCATGAGCAAGGTAACGTTCATCCTTAAATTTTTGATAAGCAGCATACAAAACATATCCATGTCCACCTGCTGCATCTTGCTGTAAAGGAATTTGATTAATTTTTCCTTCCATTTGGTTATAATCAAAATAAGAATAATCGTAATTGCCATTTAAAACAGAATCGGCTTTACAGAACTGCTCTGCAATTGTTCTTTGGATATTATCAGCATTTTCCACATTAGGAAATATATCTGAAATAGCATAATATAATACATTTGGCAAAACATCATACCACCAATCTCGTCCATAACCACCTCCTAATTTGCCTACTTCTGGACAAGTATTATTCATCATAATATTCCACCCCGTATCAGAATTGAAATAGTTCTGAATCATTTTTACGAAATTATACCCATTCTGATTAGTCTTATCAATTCCCACCAAACCAGCTCCTAAAATAGCAGCTAAAGAATTCAAGCTTTCGTGAAATTCACCATTATTATGCAAAGGACCTTGTCGACAATCATTAATAGCTGTATAAAGGCCAAAAGTAACTTGAGGTATATTTCGTCTATTATTATCAAGCCAAATCATATTTCCTGCAGGTAATTTTGAATTAAAATCAAAAATATAAGTATCGTAATCTATTGCTTTTTGTTTCCAATCAACAATTTTATAGGGTGTTGGGAAATTCGGCATTTGCTCTATGCGAGAAATTGCAATTTGCTTCACCGGCTTTCCGTAGTTTGTTTCTCCCCAGCATATGGTGGAAGAAATAATATAAAAAATTATAAAAATTTTCACCGATTTAATGGTAAACAGAAAGTTTAGCTTTGATAAATGGATCTTCATATAACTTAAATTAATTCAGTGGTTACATATTTAGTATCAATTTCTTTGATAATATGTTTAGCTAAAGGTAGAGATAGTAGTTGAATACCCCCTACAATTATAAGAGCATATTTTAATGCAAATTCTTCCGAAACAAAATATGCTAGTGATATAAACAAAATCATTCCGAAAGCCCTACCAATAAACAATCCTATTTCATGGCTCATTATATAGGCATATTCATTCCTTTTTTCAATTTTAGAAACCACATCAATGGTTTTCATCATAGTAGGAAAATATGCTAAGTCATGCAATGGCTGAAAAAGCACTTTGCAAAATACAAACACGATAACGCCAATTGCTGAAAATAAAATTCCATTAATTAAAGTACCAATAAAAAATATAAATAGTCCAAATGCAAAAATTTGCATTCTATGCTTAGGCTTGGTTATTCTCCCTAACACGTAAACAAGGATTGCTGTTACAGCTCCACCTATGCCTTGAATTAATCCTAATGAACCTTCATTTCCGACAAGGCGCATTACCAAAATTGCAGGAGCTGTAACTAAAAATCCTTGCACCATTCCTTTTAAACCTGCTAAAACTAAAAATTTTTCCCACAAAATATGAAATTTATAATATAAAAATTTTTTCTGCTCTGGATTGCTGAAATTGCCTTTTGAAAGAGCTATACATGCCCCGATTGCTATAACAAAAACAATCAATGTAATAAATTGATAGCCTGAATTTACATTTAATTTATAACCAAAAATTAACTTGCCATCTATACTAGCCAAAAATACTCCTACTAATATTGGAACTAAAATATTCCAAAGAGAAAAAAAGAAAGATTCAAGTCCAAAAAAGTAATTTCGATTATCATCATTGGTAGAATTTAATGTTAATAAGTATCTATTTGTCCAAAAAAAACCTGTCGAAGCACCTAAAATAAATCCCGCAATACCAAGTTCAATTATTCCAATCAAATGAACAAACATCATAGCCATTAATGAAATCGCTGAAAGAATTATACCAAAACTATATAATAAATTTACTTTGAAAATTTTTAATAATTCTCCATTTAAAATTGAAGTAGTTACAATACCTATATACATACATAACTGATAAATAGCCACATAAGATGGTTTACCTGTATTACGCATAATATAAGCTCCTACAAATATTTCAATAACAGGTAAAATCAAGGCATAAAGCATATTTGTGATCAACAAAGTGCGTATATTAAGTGGTTGAGATTTAAAAAAATCAACTTCTCTGATTAAATTTATCTTCATTATTATTTTTTTAGATCATTCAAAATTTCGTTGATTGAAAACTCTGCTGAACAAATTACTTCATCGCTGGCTCCATAAAATATTTTAATTGTATCGCCACTTATATAATGACCATTTGTAAATATTACATTTCCAAAAAAACCCGTTTGCTCATAATCTGCTATTGGCTCCATAATTGGTTCTTTGCTGCGAGCAAGTACTTTCGATGGATTATTTAAATCTAATAATAAAGCCCCTAAGCAGTAACGATTTTCATGATTAGCACCGTGATAAATTTCTAACCAACCTTCTGATGTTCTGATAGGAGGTCCGCCAGCCCCGACACGAACAGAATCCCAATTCCCTTCACGAGTTACAGCAATACATTTATGATTTCCCCAATGAATACGATCGGGAGACTGTGCAATCCATATATAATTCCCTCCTAATTCAGGACTACTTGGACGATGAAAAGCATAATACATTCCGTTTATTTTTTCTTCAAAAATGGCACAATCTTTATTATGAGGAGGTAAAATCATGCCTTTTCTGTCATAGTGTTTAAAATCTTTTGTAATAATTAAACCTACTCCAACTGCAACTGGAGAAACTTCAGTAAAAGTTAAGAAGAAACCGTCTTTCATTGTTGCAACTCGACAATCTTCTATTCCAAAAGATTCAAGAAAGCCTTCGCCAAAAATTGGAGGAAAATTAGAATCTTCAAAAAAATGTTCATCATCTTCACTATACATTAAACGAAAATATGAGAGAGTTGTCAGATAATTTTGATCTTTATATTTTATGACACGCGGATCTGTGAAATTCAAATTTGGATCATTTTTATCGAAACTTACAACTTCAATTTTTCCTTGAATATTATAAATAGGAAAACTTATTTTTCCTTCTATTTGTGTAGGTCGCTCAGCAACACGAAGTATTAACCATGTTTTATTATCTATTCTAAATACTCCGGGATTAAGTAGGCAACTAATTCTCATTCCCTGTATTGCAGGTATCAAATCAGTTGGTTTAATCAACGGATTATTTTTATTTCTTTTTGCTATATCCATATAAAAATTATTTTTTGTTTGGTAAAGTAAATAGTTTATTATCAAAAAAAGGTATCTAAAAATTTCAAAAAGGTATACTATTTTTTATTTTCTTATTTTTTATCGTGAAAATGAAAAAATTAATTTAATAAATTTGTTTAAGTGCCTCTTATTCGATATTTTTACAATAAAAATCCTATTTAGATGAAAAAAAATATCTTAGTGATTATTTTATTATTAATCTCATTGAAGGTTTTATCCATAGAATATGATGTCATAAATATTACCAATAATGATGGCCTTTCTAATAGCTCAATCAATAAAATTTTTCAGGATAATAATGGTTTAATTTGGATTGGAACGTGGGATGGTTTAAATGAATATAATGGACGAGAATTTAAAATTTACAAACCTGATCCTACTAATGAAAGAAGCATTAGTAATAATATTATTAGAGATATAATTGAAGATGACAAAGACCAGCTCTGGATTGCTACTGATCGTGGTATTAATCTTTTTAATTTAAAAACCAAAACGTTTGAACATTACTTAGTTGAAAAAAATATTAAAACCATATCAAATGAACATGCTTATCTAATTGCAAAGAACAGCTTTAATTCTATTTTTGTTACAGTATTTGAACAAGGTTTATTTGTTTTTGATCCAATAAATAAACAATTTGTAAAAATTGATGCTGTAAAAAATCTTCCCTATGAAAAAATATTTTTCGATCTGGATGATAATCTTTGGATACATACCTATAATCAAGAATTATATAAAGTAGTTTTTAAAAAAGGTAATAATAATTTTCCACAAGTTGAAAATATAATAAAGTTTCAACACATAAAAAATATTAAATCAATCTTCTCAATTTCAAATAATGAATTTTTACTTCAAACAGATACCAACATATTTTACCTTTATAATATTTCAGAAGGATCATTAAAATTTTTTCCACTTGATTTTTCTAAAATTGGTAACACGATTAATACTGTCGTAATTAATAACAATAAATTATTGTTTGGCACTTCTAATGGACTTTTTGAATATGATTTAACCACGAATAAACTTCACCCTATTTTGTCAGGCGTAATTGTTTTGTCAATTTATATTGGTAGCCAGGATCTTTTATGGGTAGGAAGCGACGCTCAAGGTGTATGGCTATTATCTCCATCTAATCAAAAATTTAAAATTATTAATTCAAAAGATATACCCGAGTTAGGTAGATATCCTGTTCGTTCAATATTTGAAGAAAATAATATATTATGGATTGGGACAAAAGGAGGAGGAGTGCTTGCTTTTGACAAAGATTTACATAGAATTTTATATCATTTTACAGTAAAAGATGGTCTTTTAAATAATTCTGTTTATTCCATTGTAAAAGGTTTGAATTCTGAATATTGGATTGGGACTGATGGTGCAGGTTTAAATTATTTTGACAAGAAAACTCATACAATTAAAACGGTTAATATCATCGACAGCTTGAAGAAAAAAATTAATCTTTCATCGGTATATACAGTTCTACCAACAACCAAAAATACTTTATGGGTAGGTACAAGCGGGAATGGGATATTTAAACTCACGATCAATTATCAAACCACACCTTATCAATTAATAGAATTTAAACAATATACTTACAGCCCAACTAATCCTAACTCTTTAAGTAATAATATCGTTTATTCAATAATTAAAGAAGATGAAAAACATTTATGGATTGGTACTCGAGGAGGAGGAATTAACTTCTTTAACATTATCACAGAAAAATTTATACACTTGAAATATAATTCCGCAAAAAAAGATTGCATCAGCAACGATGATGTTATTTGTTTATATAAGGACAAAAGTGGAGCTTTGTGGGCAGGGACAAGCATAGGACTTAATAAACTGATAAGGTTTAATAATGAATCTTCTATTTTTAAACAGTTTACAGAAAAAGAAGGCATTCCTAATAATACTATCCATGGAATTATTGAAGACGAAAAAAATAATATTTGGGTTAGTACAAACAGAGGAATAGCAACTTTAATTCAAGATTCTAATCATTATAGAATAGTTTCTTATTATGTAAAAGATGGGTTACAAAATAATGAATTTTCCGATGGAGCTTCGTTTGTAGATCCTATAACAAAAAATATTTATTTTGGAGGTATTAGTGGACTTAATTATTTCAACCCTGAGGATATCAAATTCTCAAGGTATATGCCAAAATTAATTTTAGATGCTTTCTTTCTCGATAATAAAGAAACAAATCTTTATTCTTACATTGTAACTGATAAACAAAAAGAAACATTGGTGCTTTCTTATGCAAATAAATCATTTGGATTTAAATTTTCGCCCTTAGATTATCTTTCCAGTAATAAATGTGAAATTGCCTATCAATTAGTTAATTACAGTAACGATTGGATTAATATTGGGACTTCTAATACAATAATTTTTACCAATGTTCCTGTTGGAAATTATATATTAAAAGTTAAATGCAGTAATGCTGACAATATTTGGAATGAAAAGTATTATATTCTAAATATCAGAATCAGACCTCCTTGGTGGGCAAGTTCTTATGCATATGCTGCCTATATTTTAATCTTTATATTTTTACTTTTTACAGCCAATAAACTGCTTAAATATCGATTAAACGTTCAACATCAATTACAAATTAAAGAAGTAGAAAAACAAAAGGCAGAAGAAATTCATGAAGCTAAATTAAGTTTTTTTACAAATATTGCTCATGAATTATCAAATTCTTTAACTTTAATTTATGGACCATCCGAAAGACTTTTAGATCTGAATTTGAATAATAGTATTGAAAAAAAATATCTAAATGTGATAAAATCAAATTCTGAAAGAATGCAAAGTCTTATTCAACAAATGATCGATTTTAGAAAAGCAGAAACAGGACATTTAAAAATCCAAATTGAGGAGGTTGATATTTTTGAACTAGTAAAATTTATTTCCGATAACTTTATTGATATTATTGAACAAAAAAGGATAAATTTTACTTTGAGTTTGAATGAGGATCTTATTTGGAATACCGATAGAGATTGTTTAGAAAAAATAATTTTTAACTTGCTTTCAAATGCAGCTAAATATACCCCAAATAATGAAAACATTCAATTATTTTCCTCTGTTATCAATAATTCATTGATAATCAAAGTAATAAATACTGGTGCTGGAATTAAACAAGAATCTTTTGAAAAAATTTTTAATAGATTTGAGGTTCTCGATAGATTTGAAATGCAAATTTCAAAAGGACTTGAGTTCAGTAATGGAATAGGTCTGGCTATATGTAAATCTCTTACCAAACTTTTAGGCGGTGAAATAAAAGTTCAAAGCGATGGTTCAAGCTATACTTGTTTTGAAGTAAATCTTCCTTTTCAAGAATTAATAGAAAAACAACAAACCAAAAATGAGGAGATTCTCGATCCCATCTCCAAGTTGAATATTAAAAGCATAAATTCAAATTATAATGAACTAAAATGGGAATATATAGATAAAAACAAGTCAGCATTAGTATTAATTATTGATGATGAAAAAGAAATTCGTGATTTAATTCACGATATACTCTGTGATAAATATCAAATAGTTGAAGCTTCAAATGGGAAAGAAGCTATAGAACTTATGAAAGTACGTCTGCCTGCAATTATCGTTTGTGATGTTATAATGCCTTTTATGAACGGAATAGATTTCATGAAAATAATAAAAGGCCAAGAACTTACAAAACATATTCCAATTATTTTGCTTTCAGCGAAAAGTTCTATAGAAAATCAAATTGAAGGAATTGAAATCGGTGCAAATGCATATTTGAATAAACCTTTTAATCCGAGACATCTCAAAGCTCTCGTTGACAGATTATTACAAGGGAATAAAGATATTCTTCAATTTAACGAATCCGGATATGCTGCAATGGAACAATATGAAGGAAAATTAATCAAAAAAGAAGATAAAATATTAATCGAAAAAATAACAAAAATAATAATAGATAATATAGATAATGAAAATCTTAATATAGAATTTCTTGCTAATGAAACAGCGCTTAGTAAAATGCAATTATATCGCAAAATAAAAGATATTATCGATCAAACTCCAACTGAATATATACGTTCACTAAGACTTAAACATGCTGAGAAACTCCTCACAATCACAAATAAAACTGTTCAAGAAATAATGTTTAGTTGTGGCTTTAATAATAAAACATATTTTTATCGAGAATTTTTTAAAAAATACAATCTAACACCCAAAGAATTTCGCACAAATATTAAAAGAACTTGATTTCAATATATTATAATACTACCACCTATGCTTGATATTACCTTTTATTTTTCAGATGCATTAGCTTAAAACTATGCACTTTTAGCAGGGTTGTCACATAAAAAATTTGAAAAATGAGTAGTCATTAATAGGTTAACGAATAGGAGGGGGGGTAGTTGTGCTCTTAATTTTATTCAGATCGTAATTGTTTTTTACTTTGCCCAAACTTGCTTTCAATTTGATTGCATTCGACTTTTTCTTTTTTTTGTTTTTGCCTCTATTAACGGGTTAATGGTTTCTTTCTTTGGCTTTCGTGTTAATGATCGACCTGTATGCCTGATATTTCGTTTTTTCAAATACGCCTTATTGAATCGGGTTATGTAATATCGTCAGTTTGTACCAATTCAGGATAATATCCAAATATCTCCCTGTAGCCTTCTATTTGATGCTGTAAATATATACTTTCATTTGAATTTTGACTACAAGTCAATGATAATCCCGAAAACAAGCCTCGAGGATTTTTTTTGACTAAATAATTAATAATCAGTTTGTTGCATGCAATTTATACTCGCCAAAAAAGAAAATCTGTTACAAATTTGATTACTTTATATCAGTTTATTTTTCTTATGCGATTGATAAACAATTTATAAAATCGTGCTCTTTTTATTAAATTGTTGTTAAAAAATAATTTTTTTGAAGGATTTCTTTTGAATCTGGCAGCGATTGTTTACATTTGTCTCACAATTTATAAAGAATCAGTTTTATAAAAATTGTAATTGACATTCCTGATTTGTTCCATTTTCTTCTACCAACTGATTTGTTGAGAACAAATCAGTTGTATATTTGAAAAAAGGAACTATTCGATTCTATTTTTGTTCATTATCAGCATTTTAACCTTCCAAAATGAAAAGTTTGTTTGTTAAATGAAGAAAAAATAATTTTAATAAATATTACTAAGCAATGAAAAACAAACAAACCAGAAATGTTTCTCCCTGGGCTTGGGTTCCAACTTTGTATTTTGCTGAAGGCATTCCTTATGTAGTAGCGATGACTGTGACGGTCATTATGTACAAACGTTTAGGCATATCAAATGCCGATATTGCTTTGTATACGAGCTGGTTGTATTTGCCATGGGTAATCAAGCCTTTTTGGAGTCCTTTTGTGGATATTATTAAAACTAAACGCTGGTGGATCCTTTCCATGCAATTGTTGATTGGTGCGGGGTTAGCTGGCGTTGCTTTCCTCATTCCTGTGCCTTTCTTTTTTCAAGCCACTTTGGCTGTTTTATGGCTTATTGCTTTCAGTTCTGCCACACACGACATTGCAGCCGATGGCTTTTATATGCTGGCACTGGATAGTTCTCAGCAATCTTTTTTTGTAGGAATACGAAGCACTTTCTATCGTTTTGCCATGATTACGGGGCAAGGGTTGCTTATCATTCTGGCTGGTGCATTGGAAAGTCATACAGGAACAAAACCTGTTTTGCTTTCTGTTGCTTCTACTAATTCCTCACAAATTGAAACGGTAAAAACTTCAGAAAAGATACTTCCTGCTGATACAGCAGAAGTGTCGTTTGTAGCTTATCCTTCCCAATTGGTGCTTAGTACACAACCTATCAGCAGAGATTCATTAAATAAAATATTAAATTTTGCAATAGAGCAGAACCAAAAAAATAATTTTGTTGAATTAGAGCAAAAAATTGAAACGGGAAAAGTAGAAAAAAATTCCTGGTGGAAACGAAATATTTCTGATCCATTGGCAAATTATATCCGCACACATTTTGGAGAAAAAAGAGAAATTAAAACTGATTTAACTGAAAGAGTAGGTAATGCTGGTCTCGTTCAGATACGATTGACAAAAAAACCAGAAAAAGGAAAATCGTTAATATTCAATATAACGCATGTAAAAGGTGATAAAAGCATTTCACTGGTTACGGGAGAAAGATTGGTATTTAATGAATCAAATTGGGATAAGCCTGCTTATGTGGTATTTCAACTTGATCCTAAATTAAAAGACGAAGTAAAAAGCGAATTTAAAGGCATTTCAGGAAATGTAAAATTGGCATGGAGTATCACCTTCTTTATCATTGCGGGGTTTTTTATTCTAATTTATTTTTATCATCGTTTTATTTTGCCTTATCCTGATTCAGACCATCCCACTTTAACGCATACTGCTAAAGATATTTTGCGCGAATTTGGACAAACATTTGTTTCTTTTTTCCAGAAAGAGGGAATTGGTCTGGCCATTGCCTTCATGCTTCTTTACCGTTTAGGCGAAGCAATGTTGGTAAAAATGGCTTCACCTTTTTTGCTAGATCCGCGCGAAGTGGGAGGATTGGGTTTAACTACCGGACAAGTTGGACTGGTTTATGGGACGGTTGGCGTTATTGCTTTGACAATTGGTGGCATTATTGGCGGTATCGTTGCTTCACAAAAAGGATTGAAATTCTGGATTTGGCCTATGGCTTTGTGTATCACGCTACCTCATCTGGTGTATTTATATCTTTCCTCAGTTCGACCAGAAAGTATGCTGTTAATCAATCTGGCAGTTGCTGTTGAACAATTTGGCTATGGTTTTGGCTTTACTGCTTATATGTTGTACTTGATTTATTTCTCGGAAGGAGAGCACAAAACGCCTCATTATGCCATTTGTACAGGATTTATGGCACTGGGGATGATGTTGCCAGGAATGATTGCTGGATGGCTACAGGAATTGTTGGGTTATTACCATTTCTTTATTTTTGTAGTGCTTTGTGCTATCCCAACGCTGGTTGTCATTCCATTTATGAAAATCGATAAAGAATTTGGAAAGAAAAAGACGACAACTTAATTTCAATAATTTTTTATCAAGAAACTAATTTTCTTCGCTGGTCGATTTCTCTTTTTAATATTATTTCTACTTTTGCAGAAAATATAATTTTAGTTTAGAAAATGAAAATTTTAATACTTGGTGCCGGTAAAATGGGCACTTTTTTTACGGATTTATTATGTCTCCACCATGAAGTGGCTATATTCGATATTGATCCTAAAAAACTTCGGTTTGTTTTCAATACTTATCGACTGACTGATTATGAGCAAATCAGGGAATTTCAGCCTGAACTGGTGCTGAATTGTGTTACGTTGAAATTCACCATTGAAGCTTTTCAAAATGTGATGCCTTACCTGCCGGAAAATTGTATGCTGTCTGATATTGCTTCGGTAAAAACAGGGCTAAAGGAATTTTACGAAAGTACAGGCAAGCGTTTTGTATCGACACATCCCATGTTTGGACCCACTTTTGCAACACTGGATAATTTGAGCTCACAAAACGCTATCATTATTTCAGAGTCTGATTTTTTGGGGAAAACATTTTTTAAAGATTTGTATCATTCTCTCCATTTGAAAATTTTTGAATATTCTTTTGAAGAACATGATAAAACTACGGCTTATTCACTTGCCATTCCTTTTGCTTCTACATTAGTTTTCGCTGCTGTGATGAAACATCAGGAAGCACCCGGAACTACTTTTAAACGACATATGGAAATTGCAGAAGGTTTGCTTTCGGAAGATGATTATTTGTTAACCGAAATATTATTCAATCCTTATACACCGGAACAAATAAAAAAAATTCAAGTAGAATTGGCTACTTTGCTGGATATTATTGAAAAGAAAGATGCAGAAAGAATGCAAGCTTTTCTGGCAAAAGTAAGGAAAAATATACAATAAGTGAATGTTATTTTGATGAACAAAAAACAATTTGCCATCATCTTGTGTTTATTAAAAAACTAAAAGATAAAGTTATGGATGCAAAAGTGTTAGTATTGGAAGCCATGAAAAAGGCTGGTGAACCAGTTAACGTAAATAAAATTGTAGAATTGACTGGTCTGGATAAAAAAGAAGTGGACAAAGCCATGAAACAATTAAAAGATGAAGGTGCGATTGAATCACCTAAAAGATGTTATTGGCAAGCAAAGTGAAAGTAAGGAGAAATTTTTTAAAAAAGAGACTGTGCATTTTTTGTGATGTATAGTCTCTTTTATTTTTGTGGGCCCAGCTGGACTTGAACCAGCGACCCCCTGATTATGAGTCAGGTGCTACTAACCGACTGAGCTATGGGCCCAATATTCCTTTAAAAAATGTATCTTTGCAAAAGCAATTACAAAAATAATAAAAATTGCCATTTTACAAAAATTCCATGTTCATTTTGAAAAAATGAAAGCATTTAAAAATATAAAAGCCATTATTTTTGATATGGGTGGCGTCGTGCTGGATTTAGACCGAGGCAGATGCATTGAAAATTTTCATTCATTGGGTGTGAATGGAATTGAAAGTTTTCTGAATGATTATCTTCCAGCAGGTTTTTTGCTTCAACTGGAAAAGGGAAAAATTTCACCTGAAGAATTCAGGAATGAGATACGAAAATTTACACCTAAAAATTTAACAGACAAACAAATTGATGAAGCTTTTTGCTCTTTTTTGGTTGATATTCCTGTTGAAAGACTTCAACTGTTGCTGGAATTACGAAAAAAGTTTAAATTGTATCTTCTGAGCAATACCAATGTCATTCACATGGACTTTTGTAAAAAAAATTTCTTTCAATGGAACGGTTACCAACTGAAAGATTTTTTTGACAAGTGCTATTTTTCTTATGAAATGGGATTAGCAAAACCTGATCCACGGATTTTTACCACTTTGCTTGAAGATGCAAAATTACAGCCGCAAGAATGTTTGTTTTTGGATGATGGCATAAAAAATATTGAAGAAGCAAGTAAATTAGGCATACAAACTCATTTAGTAAAAGAAGGGGAAGATTTGAACTTTTTGCTTCATCCGACTACTTTTATATTTTAACAATCATAACTTAAAACGAAATATTAAATGATTATGCAAATCATATCTTCTCCTTTCCCAACTGCTTTTCCTGCATGTGTGGCTACTGTGGGCTTTTTTGATGGCGTACATGTGGGTCATCGCTTTTTGATTGAAAAATTAAAATCCATTGCTCAGGAAGAACACTTGCCCAGTGTGGTCATTACCTTTGATACTCATCCACGAAAAGTTTTACATTCTGATTTTCAACCAAAACTACTAACTACTTTTGAAGAAAAATTGGAACAACTTTCTACAACAGGTGTAGATATTTGTGTAGTATTGAATTTTACGAAAGAAATGTCGGAACTTTCAGCTTATGAATTTTTAAAAAATGTTCTTCGTAATTTGTTTCATGTTCAGACTTTATTGGTTGGATATGATCATCATTTTGGACATAATCGAGCAGAAGGATTTGAAGAATATAAAAAATATGGAGAGGAATTGGATATTAAGGTTGTGCGAGCAGAAAGATATTCTACTCCTGAATTAGTTCATATTAGTTCTTCAACCATTAGGAAAGCTCTCGAAAGAGGTGATATTGAACTTGCCAATCGTTTGTTAACTTATCCTTATTCGTTTCTCGGAAAAGTGAAGGATGGTTTCAAAGTTGGTCGCACGCTGGGTTTTCCAACTGCTAACGTGGAGCCCATCGATAATGACAAACTGTTGCCTGCCATTGGCGTGTATGCCGTTCGGGTGAAATATAATGAAACATTTTATAAAGGAATGCTGGATATTGGTTATCGTCCTACTTTTGGCGATAGTCATCAACTTTTCATTGAAGTGCACATTATTGATTTTGACAAAAATATTTATCAGGAAATATTGAAAATTGAATTTATCCAACGATTAAGAGACGAAATAAAATTTAATAATGTAGAAGAATTAATTGAACAGATGAAAAAAGATAAAGCACAAGTTTTGTCTATGAATTTTTAATTTTTTTTATTTTTGCAAATATTTATTGTTTTAATGATATATTTCCTCTATAAATCTTATAATTTTTTCTAAAGAGCTTATAACATACAATTATAGAGAAAAATAGGACAAAGTGTCTTCTGGTGGAAGATATAACACTTTCGTATTACAAATATTAATTTCCTCTTCGAAGTCAATGGTTCATCTGAACATTCAATATGGGAAAAGCCTTGGGATAAAGTTTGCGACATTTCCGAATCATTGAATCAACGCATTGTTGCTTTTGAAGTTGATACAAATCCGACATTTGTGTGTATTGCAAGAGCAAATCCCTGTCGCTTGGTTTGACATCTCCCTCGAGAGCTTCTCAAATTGTTGATTGACCATGACTGTTGATGGTGCGTCCATGAATAAGTTTGATCAACTCATAGGATGAAGTTTTACCTTCGATAAGTGCATTTACCACTTTGCGGTAACTTTTGCTGTCCACGTCGGATACATAATTGCTCAAGCGAATGTTGCAACGCTGCAAAATCATATCGATGCGTTGCTGACAACGAACCAAATCCTCGTTTATCTCGTTGATGCGCCTTCCGTATTGACGAAGGCTTTGAATGTTGCCATCGGGG
>Ga0116190_1000437_pt1 | contig 42367 bp, 40 predicted proteins | sample AD_JPNTR4_MetaG_FD_89808 | JGI IMG/M metagenome (GOLD analysis project Ga0116190, IMG submission 89808) | Active sludge microbial communities of municipal wastewater-treating anaerobic digesters from Japan - AD_JPNTR4_MetaG | ecosystem: Engineered > Bioreactor > Anaerobic > Digestate | place...
CCACTGAACCTGTCGCCCCTCAAAAAGTGGCAGAAAACCATACAGCCAAAAAAATTTTATGGTCGATTTTCGATCACATCATTGCCGGATGTCAACACCAATTACGGCCGGTGTTCATACCGGAGACCTGCAAACCCCCAGATCACACCTTAGCATATACGATAGCCCTCACCTACTGAAGGTACGGGCTATTTTACGCTTACATTCTTTGCGTCCAGTGTTTCAACCCGCCGACAATCCAAAAGCAATCCAATATCACTCTAACAGCAGTCCGATAACAGAAAGGCTGCTTCACCTAGCCTAGCCTGACGGCTGATGATATAATTGACACACAAACCTGTGCAAGCGCAGCTTAAGGATGTGCAACCAAGCACAGGCAAACCGGGTACAGGTCATCGGAAGCTGACAGCGCAGCAACGGAAGTTGAGCGCTGGGAACATCCGAAGCTGACAGCGCAGCAACGGAAGTTGACCGCTGGGAACATCCGAAGCTGACAACCCGGAGCATCAACAGTCGACAGCGCCAATTGCGGGCGATCAAGAAGCGACCGCGCACGTTCATCCGAAGTCGGCGAATTACCCAGAAGAAGGTGAGTCTATGAGTATTTTTGACATAATAGGGCCTATTATGATTGGCCCTTCATCATCACATACCGCAGGCGCAGTTCGCCTGGGTCTTGCAGCCCGTGCCATCATAGGCGGACAAGTATCTCGCGCTGACATAACCCTGCACGGTTCTTTTGCAGAGACATACCGCGGTCACGGTACCGATATCGCACTTGTGGCAGGCCTTTTAGGGATGAGTCCTGACGATGAGAGAATCCCGAACGCTATGGAAATTGCGCGAGAACAGGGTCTTAGGATTGCATTTCACACCGGAGATTTAGGAGACGTCCATCCGAATACCGCCCAGATAGAGTTAGTGTCTCCTAAAGGGACGAAAAGGACTGTAAGGGGCGCGTCTGTCGGCGGAGGCAGCATCTTGGTCACCAAGATCGATCAATTCACAGTGGACTTCACCGGTGAAAATCATGCGCTTGTAGTATCATACAAGGACCAACCCGGGATTATTGCCAAGATTACGTCACTGCTTGCAGCAGAGAATGTAAACATCGCGGCAATGCGCGTGTCCCGGGAAGCCAAACATTCCAAAGCCCTTGCCATTATTGAGCTGGATCAACCCGCTCCCCAGAAGTCCATAGCAAAGATCTCGCAAGTTCCCAGCGTGGATACGGTGATAGTTCTACCCCCCCATATCCATGGAAGAGGGGGAATGATCCATGACAATAACATCCATTGCCGAACTCGTTGAAACAGCGTCATCCCATGATTTGACAATCGGCGCTTTAGTGCGGAAACTTGAAGCGGAAGAGACCGGACTTTCCATTTCTCAACTTGATGAAAAAATGAAGAAGCGCTTAGAAGTGATGCGCGATTCAGTAGCCAGGGGGCTTCAAGGCATGCATTCAAAGAGCGGACTTACAGGCGGAGATGCCCTCAGAATGGCAGAAGCTCTATCAAGAGGCACTCTGATAAACGCAGAATCCCTGAACTCCGCAATGGCATATGCTCTTGCAGTCGCCGAAGTAAATGCGGCTATGGGACGGATTGTAGCAGCTCCTACAGCAGGATCCTGTGGTATATTACCCGGAGTATTGCTGTCAGTAGGTGAGATACTTGATGCAAGTGACGCCTCCCTAATAGAAGCCCTTTTCACTGCAGGCGCAGTAGGCGCAGTCGTAGCAAGGAGCAGCACCTTAGCAGGAGCTGCAGCAGGCTGTCAGGCTGAATGTGGCACCGCGGCCGCAATGGCTGCCGCTGCTGTCGCACAGCTGGCTGAAGGATCGCCTCACCAATGCGCTAATGCAGTGGCATTTGCTTTTAAAGGCCTGTTAGGCTTGGTTTGTGACCCGGTAGCAGGATTAGTTGAAGTCCCGTGCATAAAACGAAACGCTATCTGCGTCGCAGTAGCGCTGGCTGCAGCTAACATGGCTCTCGCAGGAATCGAAAGCGTCATACCGGCTGATGAAGTCATTGAAACCATGGGGTTGGTCGGCCGTGAGCTGCCTGCTTCCTTAAGAGAGACTGCTCTCGGCGGACTTGCTGCCACCCCTACAGGAAAAAAGCTGGCAACGGAGCTGCTCTCCCACGAGTAAAAGTAAACCCGGCTGATTGTCAGGCCGTATCTTCAGCCTGCCGACACTCGTGCCTGCCGGGCAAGCCTGATAAACCCAGAGACGACAGCGCTCTTTCCCATCGATTGCCCATCTTGATATCTGTCAATCGATTATCGTCACAACCTCATCCCAAGGACGCTCAGGGCGGGGACGGCGAGGCATCGGACGTTCCTTGGGATACCCTATGGGAATCATGGCAACAGGACGAAGGTGCCCGGGGAGTTCCAACGCCTGACCGGCAGCGTCTTCGTCAAAAGCCCCTACCCAACATGCGCCAAGCCCGAATCCGACGACTGCAAGAAGCATGTTCTGGACACAAGCAGCAGTATCTTGTATAGAGTAGAGTTCTGAACCCCGATTGCCATACTTGCTTGCACTCCTACCCGGGTCTGCAATGACTACTATGACCACAGGAGCATCCTCAACGAATTTCTGTCCGAACGCTGCCTTTGATAAACTCGCCTTCAGTTCAGGGCGCTTCACTACAACGACTTGCCACGGCTGCATATTACCTGCGCTTGGTGCTTTCAGCCCGCACTCCACGATCCGCCTTACAATATCATCATGCACCGGATCCGATTTAAAGTGACGCTCACTACGACGTTCTCTTATAGCCTCAAAAAGGTCTTTCGTCAATTCAATCACCCTCCGCATACAGTGATTTCACTACATCTCGCGTATCACAAGCCCATGGCGTGTCGTATCCATTATCCGATCCATATATACCGGCTCTGCTCTGATGCCTTCCGGCTTTCGAGTTCTCTTCTTATGGAGCCTTCGGATTCTGAAGTCTTCCACTATGATAGATTTCCCCTGCAAAGTGAAAGTTCCTGCAAAACCTTTGGTGAGTAATAGCGTGGAGCAACGGGTGTCATATTGAAAGGGCTTCTGAAAAATCAGGAATTTGCCGGAATCTGCATATGGCTGTGCCTATGGTTATGTGCACGGTTATGCAGAAGGCCCATGATAACAAAAGCAGCCCTTCTGCAACGCAAAAGACCTTTCAAACAGCAAGAAGGGCCCTATAGGAAAACAATCTTCCCGGGAAGGATATAGAAGATTTCCTTCTCACAACTTAATGAATGTCAATTCGGTAACTCTTCTCCTTAGCGTCCGGGGCTTTGGGGATGACGACCTCAAGCACGCCGTTCCTGAATTCGGCATGCGCCCGGTCGCCCGATATCGTGTCTTACCCACATTCCTTCAAAACTGACGTGAGAAAGGCCTCTATACGCACGGGAAGCAGCTTCCTCCATAGAACTCCCGACACTGACTGCATTTAGAACACGCCCCCCGGCAGTTACAAGTCTCTCACCGTCCAGACGAGTCCCTGCGTGGAAAATGAGAACGCCGTCCTTTTCAGCCTGCTCCTCATCGATAAAGATCTCCTTGCCTAACCGGGGTTGTTCAGGATATCCGCAAGATGCAGCCACCACGCATACGCAAGCCCCGTCCCGCCAATCAAGCGTTATTGAAGAGCATGTCCCCTCAACAGCCGCTTCTAACGCATCAACAAGATCAGATTCCATCATCGGCAGAATTGTCTGCGTCTCCGGGTCACCGAACCTGGCGTTAAACTCAAGCACCATCGGCCCCTGGGATGTAAGCATTAACCCTGCATAAAGGACTCCGACATAACGATGTCCTTCAGATGAAAGACCTCTTATTACAGGCATTATAATATCGTCCATAATTTGGGTCTGAAGAGAGAAATCAAACCCGGGAGCGGGAACGACGGCGCCCATACCTCCGGTGTTCGGGCCTCTATCCCCATCTTTGGCACGCTTATGATCCTTTGCGCTAACCAGGGGAATAGCGGATATTCCGTCAGTGATAACCAAGAAACTCGCCTCGCGACCGAAAAGACAGTCTTCAACAATGATTTCTCGGCCTGCAGTAAGGTTTGCGACGATATCCACCGCCTGCTCGCCCTCGTCCAGGGTGTGGGCAACGACCACCCCTTTCCCGGCTGCAAGCCCGTCCGCCTTTACTACCACAGGGCCTCCGTGGGCCCGGACATAACGTTTAGCTGCTTCAGGATCCCGAAAAATACGATAGTCGGCAGTGGGGATCCGGTGCCTGGTCATGAACTGCTTTGCCCATACCTTACTCGTTTCAATGGATGCTGCAGCCTTAGTCGGACCGAATACAGGTATACCAAGACGCATGAACTCATCGGAAGCGCCGAGAGCAAGCGGCGCTTCCGGACCGATAACAGCAAGATCCACATGATTTTCAAGAGCAAAGCACGCCAGCTGATGTAAGTCATTTGCAGGAATGGGCACGCATTTGGCAAGCCCTTCCATACCGGGATTCCCCGGGGCGGCATACACCTTGGACACCCGAGGACTTGCTCCGAGTTTCCAAACGAGAGCATGTTCCCTTCCGCCTTGCCCAATTACAAGTATGCAAAGATTATCCTGTTTCACTGATTTCCCTCCTGAGACAAACGTCAATGAATAAGGCTGTACTCAATGCCTGAAATGACGAATACCTGTAAATACCATAGCTATTCCATGCTCATTGGCAGCGTCTATGCTTTCCTTGTCCCGAATCGATCCGCCCGGTTGTATGATTGCAGTTACACCTGCTTTCGCAGCTGCATCTACACCGTCCCTGAAAGGAAAGAAAGCGTCTGATGCCATAACTGCACCCTCTGCCTTGATGCCTGCATGCTCCGCTGCTATCCTCACTGACCCTACGCGATTCATCTGGCCTGCTCCGACGCCTACAGTAGCGTCGTCCTTCCAAAACACGATTGCGTTGGACTTGACGTGCTTCACTACTTTGAACGCAGAAAGCAGCCACCTGGCTTCCTGCTCAGTGGGGCGCCGCTCAGTCACCACCTCAACGTCATCCATATTGAGATCTCGGGGGACATCAGGGCTTTGGGCGATAAATCCGCCGTCCACCCATCTGACATCGAGTTCAGGAAGATCATCGTAGACATTCTCAGGAAGAACAAGAACACGTAGATTGGGCTTCTTGCTTAGCACATCAAGAGCCTCATCAGTCACGCCTTTTGCCAGAACAGCTTCAACAAAGGTTTCCACGATTCTTGTGGCTGTATCACGGCAAAGGATCCCGCCTAAACCGACTATACTTCCAAAGGCGGATACAGGATCAGCCTCGCGCGCCTTGACGTACGCGTCTTCAAGACTGCTTCCTGTTGCGACTCCACAAGGATTTGTGTGTTTAATGACGACTGCCACAGGCTCTTCCCGAAATTCCCGCATGATCCTGAGGGCTGCGTCAGCGTCGAGTAGGTTGTTAAAAGACAGTGGTTTCCCCTGGAGCAGCCTGGCGCCGGCAATGCCTGAGTACGGAGGATCTCCGATTGCGTAAAATGCCCCCATCTGGTGGGGATTTTCACCGTACCTAAGGTCAAAGGCTTTCGTTCCACGGACACATACTATAGGCACAAAAGAATCTTGAGATTCGTGCATAGGTTCAGCAACGCTTTTTGCATTATCTGTCTTGGGCGGATTAGCGCCGAGATACCCTGCAATTGCCGCATCATATTCAGCAGTATGCCTGAAGGCCTCCTCCGCGAGCTTTGCCCGCATCGCCTTTGACACATCGCCTTTTGACCTGAGCTCTGCGATAATCTCACTATATTTACCGGGGTCTGTAACGACTGTGACCCGCTCGAAATTCTTCGCAGCTGCCCGCACCATAGTCGGCCCGCCGATGTCGATATTCTCAACTGCCTCTTCCAAAGTGACATCGGGTTTTTCTATGGTTTTCTTAAAAGGGTATAGGTTCACTGCTACAAGGGAGATAGGATCAATCCCGTGAAGCTTTAGCTCTTCTTCATGCTCTCGCGTTGCGCGGGCAAGTATCCCTGCGTGTATCTTAGGGTGCAAGGTCTTAACTCTGCCCCCTAAGATCTCAGGGAATCCTGTAACCTCAGACACCAAAGTCACGGGAATCCCTGCCTTGGAGAGTTCTGCTGCGGTGCCCCCTGTAGAGAGGATCTCAAAGCCCAGATCGATTAACGCCCGGGCAAATTCCACTACGCCGGATTTGTCGTAAACACTTATGATTGCCTTTCGTTTTGCCATTTCATCAGCCTCCGTATATGATGACCTTTCTTCCGTTCCTTCGGATTTTCCCGGCCAGAACAGCGTTGATACACTCAATCATAAGCGCATGTTCTTCAACCAGGATCCGGGCTCTCAGAGTATCCTCTGTGTCGTCAGGCATTACGGGAACCACTCTCTGACCGATTATAGGGCCTGTATCAGTTCCTTCATCTACGAAATGTACTGTACAGCCTGTGTATCTAACCCCGTACTCCAAGGCTTGCTTCTGAGCGTCGAGGCCGCGAAAAGCCGGAAGGAGTGAAGGGTGAATATTGATGACCTTTTCCGGAAACTCGTCAAGGAAACCCTTCCCTAAGAGCCTCATGAACCCGGCAAGGACTACGAGATCAGGGGAGAACCTCTTTACTGCCTCTGCAAGTCCCAAGTCAAACTCCCGCTTGGAGCGGTATGACTTGCGCTCCACCACGACTCTTGGTATGCCGTGGCCTTTCGCCCGCCGGAGTGCGGTAGCGTCAGGATTATCCGAGATGAGCCCTACAACTTCCCCACACAGCCTCCCTGACTCACTTGCGTCAATTATGGCCTGAAAATTCGTTCCTTGCCCTGAAGCCAAAACGACAATGCGGGGTCTCCCATGTGCCACGCTATCCATTGGAGAATAACACCTCCCCGTTGCCGGGGATCACCTGACCTACCACGTAGCATCGTTCGCCTGAGGCAATGAGGGCCTCCAGGGCAGTGTCTACATCATAAGGCCTCACTGCCACAATAAAGCCGAGTCCCATGTTGAAAACGCGTCTCATTTCATGCTCTTCTACATTGCCAAGCTTCTTAAGAAAATCAAAGATTGGAGGAATCTGCCACGATCCCGGGTCGAGCCGGATCGCGAGACCTCGTGGCAACATCCTCGGGGGATTGTCAATGAGTCCGCCTCCTGTAATATGAGCAAGGCCTTGGATTTCCACGGATTTTGCAAGGCTGAGAATGGATTTTGCATAGATCCTAGTTGGCTCCAGGAGTTCTTCTACCAGAGGGCGTCCGAGTTCTATCGGCTCATCTGAAAGGTTGAGGCATGCGATATCAAATAAGATGTGGCGCGCCAAGGAAAACCCGTTGCTATGAAGGCCTGATGACGCCAAACCGATGAGAGTGTCCCCCTGCTGAATACCACTGCCGTCAATAAGCTTTGACCTTTCCACCGCGCCCACTGCGAACCCTGCTATATCGTAGTCATCGCCCTTGTAAAACCCGGGCATTTCCGCAGTCTCACCGCCTAAGAGCACGCATCCCGCCCTCCTACAGCCTTCCGCCACCCCGGACACAATCGATTGAACCTTTTCCGGCTCAATCTTGCCCTGCGCAAGGTAATCCAGGAAGAAGAGGGGTTTTGCGCCTGATGTGACTACATCGTTTACACACATGGCAACCGCGTCGATTCCGATAGTGTCATGCCTGTTTGACTCTATTGCGATACGAAGCTTGGTTCCCACTCCGTCAGTTCCTGCTACGAGCACAATATCTTCAGGCCCTCCTGCGTCCAGTACGAAACTGCCTCCAAACCCACCGAGCCCTCCGATAAGACGGTCGGAAGGCATCTTCTTCAGGACTTCCTTGATGAGCTCAACAGATTTCATCCCACGGTCGATGTCCACTCCTGCCTCTGCATACGTTACCATTGCTTCTCCCTCAGTCCCGCCTTTCCCGCGATTCCCGGGACTCTCAAGGCTTTCGGATCTCCCCGGCGCCACCCCCGGCGCCACCACCGGATAGCAGCCATCGAAGCAACCAAGGCAAAAGCCCATATCTTTCGCGCCTGCGTTCTTCATTGCCTCGAGCAAGCCTTCACGGCTCAGATAATTCAGGCTGTCCGCCCCGGTCATCTTAAGCACTGACCTCTTGCCGTTTGAGGCCGCAAGGTCCTGATTACTTGCCGGGGTTGTGCCGATACCGTAGTAGCATGGGTAAGTAACAGGAGGAGAAGCTATCATAAGGCCTACGCTCTTTGCCCCTGCTTCCCTGAGAAGCCTCACTAATCTGGTTCCGGTCGTGCCTCTTACTATTGAATCATCAACAACTAACACATGCTTGCCTTGAACCGCTTGGCGGACTGCATTCAGCTTCAGGCGCACGCCAAGGCGCCTGGCGTCAGGCTCAGGTCTGATGAAGGTCCTACCCAAATATCGGTTTCTTACAAGGCCGTATTCAAACGGTATTCCGCTCTCACGGGCAAATCCCAAGCCTGCTTCAACACCTGCTTCAGGCACAGGGACAACAATGTCTGCCTGGATATCCTTATGTTCCCTGGCGAGCATCCGCCCCATTTCGTGTCTTGCCTGACTTACATTCACCCCTTCGATAATACTGTCAGGCCTCGCAAAATACACATATTCAAAGATGCACATAGTTCTCCCGAGGCAAGGTCGGCCCTGCACTCTACGCAGTCCTTCTTCATCTATGATCACTATTTCTCCGGGTTCGACCTGCCCTTGCAGTTCAGCGCCGATAACATCAAGCGCGCATGATTCGGACGCAACTGCCCAGCCTCCGGGGAACTTACCCAGACATAAAGGCCTGAACCCTCTGGGATCCCTCATCGCAACGAGTGCCCCTGAAGTCATAATCACCGCGGAATACGCGCCTTCAAGCTCTGTCATGCATTGTCTGATATTGTCTTCCAAACTTCCGCTTCCATGCTTCGCCAGCAGGCACCCGACGAGTTCCGCATCAGATGTGGTCTGAAATGCAGCGCCTGATGCACCCAGGGAAGCACGTAGCTCTTCCGCATTAACCAAGCAACCGTTTGTGGCAATGGCAACATCTCCCCACGGGTAATGGAACAGGAGAGGCTCTGCGTCTGATATCCCGCCTAAACCGCCTTTCGAGTAGAGCACATGGCCTATTGCTATGTTGCTCCTCAACCCACCTGTTGTATCTTGATCAAACACCTCTGATACCAAGCCCATTCCTTTATGCAGCCTGATCCCTGCGACCGGTGAGGCAGAGGCAATTCCTGCGCTTTCCTGTCCTCGATGCTGAAGTGCCTGGAGGCCATATATCCCACGTTCAGCGGCGGAGCCGTCCCGGGAGACGACTCCAATGACCCCACAGCGCTCACGCCACTCAAAGGGAATCAGCTCAATTCCTCTATCCATGAGCTCGCCTCCTGATATATTCGTGCTATGTCACTGACCGGGATCTCTATGGCGTTTTCCCAATATCCCGCCTGCTCTCGGCAGCACGCCATGGGAGGTTGTTGTTCCCTGCGGACTATGAGGCTTGACCCACTGACCTTACCGATAACCGACAGAGGCACGTTCGCTTTTCCTGCCATCGCCTTCACTTCAGCAAGCTTTGACGGATCGAATGATACAAGCATACGCGCACCTGACTCACTGAACAAGTAATGATCCAGCCTCATGCCGCAAAGAGCAACCTCTGCCCCGATGTCACCAAGCACACATGCTTCCGCTAAACCTTGAGCAATGCCTCCCTGGGAAATGCCTCTTGATGAGGAGAGAAGCTGTTTCGAAATCAACAGCTTAACCAGATCGAGTAAAGCCTCTTCAGCCTTGAGGTCTATGCGAGGCACAGGCCCTCCTTCGAGCCCGTGCACTTGCGCAAGGTATTCACTTGCGCCGATCTCCGGTTTGGTGTGGCCAAGGACACAGATCAGGTCTCCTTCCTGCTTAAATCCGGGTGTTACGATATTTCCGAGATCCTCCACGAGGCCTACCATACCAACTGCAGGTGTCGGGTGGATAGAGACACCTTCAGACTCGTTATAGAAGCTTACGTTGCCTCCTGTAACAGGGATATGGAAGGCCCTGCAAGCAGCGGACATCCCTTCCACCGTCTTCTTGAACTGCCACATCACTTCAGGATTCAGAGGGTTCCCGAAGTTCAGACAATCTGTGATTCCAAGGGGGACCGCGCCACAAGCAACGAGGTTTCTGGCTGCCTCAGCTACGGCATGGGCTGCGCCTTGCCAAGGATCGAGGCTGCAATAAAGTGAGTTGACCTCACATGTCACAGCCAATCCCTTGCTTGTACCGGGCACACGGACCACTTGCGCTCCTTGGCCACAGATAAAGTAATCTACGTTCTTTCGGTCATTCTCTTTCAAAGCCCGCCTTGCCAACCATCCCTTACACGCGATTTTCGGGGATGAGAGAACACGTCTTAACGCGTCTCGCAAGTCAAACGGCTCAGGCACATCGGCAAAATCACCGGCAGATTCAACCTTGAATGAAGCAGGCTCCCGGGCCTCCCTGGTGTAGCAAGGGGCCATGTCCGTAAGGGCTTTCGCAGGCACTTCTGCCACAGTGGCAGTGCCATCTGTTACACGCAAAATACCGTCTTCAGTAACTTTACCGATAACCTCAGCTTCAAGTCCCCACTTCCGAAATATCCTAATGACGTCCGCTTCTCTCCCCGGCTCCACAACGACAAGCATCCTCTCTTGGGATTCGGACAACATCACTTCATACGGAGTCATGCCTTCTTCACGCGTGGGTACCTTACTAACATCGATCTCCATCCCAACATCGCCTTTGGACGCCATTTCCGCTGATGAGCAAGTGAGGCCTGCAGCGCCCATGTCCTGAATCCCGATTAGAGAGTCGCCAAGGACATCGTAAAGCTCAAGGCATGCTTCCTTAAGAGCATGGCCTAACTTAGAATCCCCGATTTGAAGGGCTTCACCGCCTGCCCGAACTTCAGGCGCAATCTCGGCAGATGCAAAAGCTGCGCCTTGTATACCGTCCCGTCCGGTGCAGGCGCCTACCACCATAACAGGGTTCTCCAATCCGCAGGCTGCGGACTTTTTCATAGAGGATATCCTTACGATTCCGACACACATAGCGTTCACCAGAGGATTCTCTCTGAAACTCTCATGCGTAGCTATATCCCCTCCGATTGCAGGAATACCCAACGCGTCTCCATACCACGCCATGCCTTCCGTAGCGCGCCTTAGAATCCACCTGGATCGTTCATCAGAGAGAGGCCCTGCCCGCAAGACGCCCAGCAGCGCGATAGGCTCCGCGCCCATGGCGAGCACATCCCGGACAATACCTCCGACACCTGTTGCCGCACCTTGAAAAGGCTCCACAGCAGACGGATGATTATGGCTTTCTATCTTAAACACCACAGCCAGCCCGTTGCCGATATCCATGGCCCCTGCGTTCTCACCGGGACCTTGAATGACTCTCTCCCCTGACGTGGGGAAAAGACGTAGAATCTCCTTGGAATTTTTGTAGCTGCAGTGTTCTGACCACATGGCTGCAAACATCCCTAATTCTACCTTGTTGGGTGCCCGCCCTAGCATACTGACGATGCTCTCGAATTCTTCTCCCGAAAGCCCCATTTCACGCCACATTTCCTGCTCCAATCTCAACGCCCCCTATCAAGTCAGCATACACACATGCCGTCAAGTTCCCCTATCAATGTCTTCAATGCCAAGCGCTTTCATTACACGGTCGTGTTTCTCCTCAACCCCGTGGGCGAGCTCTGCTCTATAGTCAACCAACGCATGATGAAGCCCCGGATCTGCCACAGCAAGGATCCCAACAGCAAGAAGAGCAGCGTTCTTCGATGCATTCACTCCGACACAAGCCACCGGAACCCCAGGAGGCATCTGAACGGTTGAGTAAAGTGCATCCACACCGGACAGTGGGGAATTCCCGCACGGCACGCCTATCACAGGCACAACCGTCATGCCTGCTACCACGCCGGCCAGGTGAGCCGCGCCTCCTGCTGCAGCGACTATCACCTTTACGTCCCGTTCCTCAGCTTCTCTTACAATTGAAACCACACGATCAAGGGATCTGTGCGCTGAAGCAACCACGACTTCATGCGCAACGCCAAAAGCGTTAAGTGTATCTATGCACTCCCGCATGATCTCAAGATCAGAGTCACTTCCCATCATAACCAGTGCCTTCACATTGTTTGCTCTTCGTCCTCGAAGCTCCATCCCTTATCCCTCCTACCTAAAATAGTTATCTCCGCCGGGAAAATAATTAGCCCCGGCAAATAGGTTTCGAGTGAAACCTATCCGCCGGGGCTTTTATCCCTAACCGGTGTAGCGCCGCAAAATGCGGGCCTGCGCCGCTTGGACCGAACCCCGCTTCAAAATGGGAATACGCAGGTGGAACCCTAGGCGCACTTTCCCTCGTGCATCAGTCGGCCTACCGCACAATCACAGTAGAGCATGCCTCACCGACTCTGCCGATATCTCATATTACCATGTCAATTACCTGTATAAACCGCCTTTACTAACTCTTAGCAAAGACTCTAAAATCACCATATCATACCTTCATCGAGCATGTCAAGATCGGCAAAACAACCGCGTTTACAGAACTTGGCAGCCGAAATAAGTCACTACGGCCCCTGCCAACAGAGTGCCTACGGAAATTGCGGTAAAAGCGTGCCTTATCCTAATGCCGAGGAGAAAAGCGGCAATCGAAGCCGTCCATGCACCGGTTGAAGGTAAGGGAACAGCGACAAACAACACAAGCCCTAAAGGTCCGTAACGCCGAACCACTTGGCTTCGCGCTCTCACCCTGCTGAAAAACCAATCCGTTGCCTTCCGAAACCACATGAACCTGCGAAGCCTGCCTGCAATATAACGCAGAAACAGCATGACCGGAATCACCGGAACAAGGTTCCCAAGCACGCTTAAGAGGTATGCTTCGATAGGGCTCATTCCCAAAGACAATCCCAGAGGTATAGCGCCTCTGAGTTCAACGACGGGAAGCATTGCTGTAATAAAAACCAGGACTTCCCTGGAATCAGAAAGCCGCAGCCAATCCAAAGCGATGTCCAATGCCTTTTCACCTTCCAAAGTGCTTTAGCAATTATTCTAGCCTTAGCTACGGATTTCCTGTATAACATGGATTGAATCACATGTTAGAATCCTAAGAGCGTCTCTGCTATCTGGATCACGGCAGGTCCTAGCAAAACAATAAAGAGCGTAGGGAATATAAGAAAAATCAGAGGGAAAAGCATCTTAATCGGAGCCTTCATAGCAGCCTCTTCCACCCGTTGCCGCCTTTTTACCCTGCACTGGTCAGCCTGAATCCTGAGGATATTCGCTATGCCCACCCCTAGCTGGTCAGTTTGAATGATAGCTGACGCAAGGGAAGTTATATCATCTATCTTAACCCGTTCAGCAAATTGTCTCAACGCTTCCTTTCTCGGTGTCCCTACCCTCATCTCTCTGAGCACAATGCCAAACTCATCTGACAACGGGCCTTTCCGTCTCTCTACAACTCTCACCAACGCAGCGTCAAACCCGAGTCCTGCCTCGACGCTCACGGTAAGCAAATCAAGGACGTCAGGTAGGGCTTTCTGAATCTCCTTTCCTCTGCGTTTCACCTTTGATTGCATCATCATCTCAGGGACTACCCAGCCAAAACCTGCCGCCACAAGGGCAAAAAGCAAGGCTTTACCTGTTCCGAACCCACCTGCTAAGATGACAACCCCTAATGGAATAAGGATGAGGGTTATAATCCGTATAATAACATACTCCCCGGGAGTCAGCTCCCAAGGATTGCCTATAGCGTCAAGTTTGTGCCCGGCTGCTTTCAGCACGCTTTTGGGGGTAGCAGCCAAGACCGCGCCTGACACCTTCTTCGCAACAGGACCAAACACTCGCTCAACCAGCGGGCGCGCCAGAGTTTGCTCGCGCTCGCTAGGCACTCTGCCGAGCGCGGTGACCTGCTCAACCCGCTCCTTGACTGAAAGCTCCTTGCCTGCCGTAAGAAAATACATGACCACGCTTGTCACACTTGCAAAAGCAAGGAATGCAGCCAAAACAGGCATCACGTTACCCCCCCCCATCACACCTCGATCGCGACTATCTTTCGAATCAACAGAATACCGATAACCTCCCCGGCTAATGCGATACCAATCATCAGTTTCCCTATGGGATGTGCAAACAGGATGCTAATGTACTCAGGATTAACTGCAAAAAGGAAAATTACCAGCACAATAGGAAGGACTCCTATAATAAGACCTGACAATCTACCCTGGGCTGTCAGCGTCTTGATTTCTTGGCGCAATTTTACACGCTCCCTGATAGTCTCTGCTATATTGTCTAAGACTTCAGCCAAATTGCCGCCGATCTGTCTCTGAATGAGAACTGCAGTAATGACCAACTCCAGGTCCTCACTGCCTACTCGATCCACCATGCTCATGAGAGCGGTCTCTGTCGGAGAACCCAAGCTCATTTCCTTCATGGCAGCAGCGAACTCACTTGAAATAGGAGGTGACATCTCACGGGATACCATATCCATGGCCTGTAAGAAACTATATCCAGCTCTAAGCGAGTTCGACATTATGATGAGGGCATCCGCAATTTGAGAGTCAAACTTCGCAAGTCTTGCCTTCTGTCTATACTTCACGTAGAAGTTGGGAAGAAAGCCTCCTGCAAATCCCAATATCACTGAAAACAGTAGATTATGGAATATGACCCACCCATAACACGCCCCTAAGACGACGAGGATGATAGACAGCGCCATGAACTCCGACCCACGAAGAGAGATGTCTGCCCTTGCCAGGTCCAACTCCAACCCGGAAGCGTACCTTTGACCTTCGAAAACCTTACCAAAGGCTGTGAGAATACCACGAAAGAATCCTTTGTCTCTCTGAGCACTGACTCCAATCTTAGGCTTGGCCTGGGTTTCTGAGAATCGAGACAGTCTTTTCAGACCTTTTCCACGATCACTCATAAGCCTTGCAATCCCATAGATTACTAACGTAACACATATAAACACCAAGCCTGAGACTGATATCACAAATGCCTGTCCCGGCATATTATCAGCTTCCCTCCTAAGCTAACTGCACCCATTGACCCCCTGGGTCTCGGCCTGTATTAACCCACCCCACCTTACGCTGTTACAAACCAATTACGGCTCTTTGTCGGACACTCGCTAGACGTAATTCACAAACATCCCGGGAGGCACTTTTATGCCCGCCTCCTCAAACTTACTCAAGAACTTCGGCCTGATACCGGTCGCCCTGAATCTCCCCATGATCGTCCCTTTCTCATCAATTCCGGTTTGCTCAAAAATGTAAACATCCTGCAAAGTTATGACATCGCCTTCCATACCTAGCACTTCAGTGAGATGGGTGATTTTTCGGCTTCCATCTCTCAGCCTTGCCTGATGCACGATAAGATCTATGGCTGAAGAAATCTGCTCCCGAATAGCCCGAAGAGGTAAGTCCATCCCTGCCATGAGCGTCATAGTCTCCATCCTTGAAAGCATGTCACGGGGGGAGTTGGCATGGCCTGTTGTCATTGAGCCGTCGTGGCCTGTGTTCATCGCCTGGAGCATGTCAAGGGCCTCCCCAGATCTGACCTCTCCCACAACAATCCTGTCAGGTCGCATTCTCAAGGCATTCCTCACAAGGCCACGAATGGTAATGGCACCCTTGCCTTCAATGTTAGGAGGCCTGGCTTCAAGCACAACCACATGTTCCTGGCGGAGCTGGAGTTCTGCTGCATCTTCAATGGTAACTATTCGCTCATCCGGCGGAATAAATGAGGAGAGCACATTTAGAGTCGTTGTCTTTCCGGAACCTGTCCCTCCGGACACGACTATGTTTAACCGTGCCTTGACCGCACCCTCGAGGAACTCCAGCATCTCAGGCGTGAGAGTCCCTAACCTAATCAGGTCATCAGTAGTCAAAGGTTCCCTTGCGAATTTTCGAATGGTAATGCATGGCCCTACAAGAGAAATCGGCGGAATCACCGCATTTACTCGGGATCCGTCAGGGAGCCTTGCATCCACCATAGGACTGGCGTCATCTATGCGCCTCCCAATAGGTGAGACGATCCTATCTATGATGTGCCTGACGTGGTCTGCATCGCGAAATCGGATAGACGTCTCTTCAATTTTGCCTCCCCTTTCAATGTATACACTGTAAGGACCGTTCACCATAATTTCCGTTATGGTCTCATCACCCAAGAGAGGAGTAATAGGACCGAATCCCATCACATCATCAATAACCTCTGTGATAATCCTAACTTTCTCTGACCGTATCAAAGGTACCGGCTCTTCATCAAGGACCTTCATTGCTATGGATTCGACTTCCTTAGCCAGTCGCTGCCTATCTTCTGTACTTGCGGTGCTCTCAATAAGCTCTTCCTCTATTTCCTTGACAAGCCTATGGTGAATCTTTTCCTTGATTGCAAGGTAAGGGTCTTCCCACCGAGCCTTCTCAGCTTGAAACATGATACCTTCGTCTGTAGACTTCATAGCATAAGGCCGGCCATCATATAGCCTTTCCGCAGACCCTGTTCCGCCTCTTACGTGCGATCCGGCTTGCGGCCCAGCAGTCTGAGGCCGGGAGCCGATGATTTCAGGCATAACTCCGCCGGAAGGCTTCGTCCGTCTTGAAGTCTCCTGCTTTTGCCCTGGCTTACCTCTTTCCAGTCTTTCTTTTAGCGACATTTGTCTATCACCCGTTCAAAAACATACTAAAGATCGATCCGTGGATGCCTGCGGTCTTCTTGCCGGATGAAAGTTTTTGACCTTTAGAAGCCTTCTTGGAAGCTGCATCTCCCTCACCCTGGGGAATGATTATCCTGACAAGGTCCCGGATGGCAAGGGATACCTTGGCAGTGGGATAACTTATGACAAACGGCGTTCCTTTGTTGACTGACTGGGATACCACCCGTTCTTCATTGGGGATATATACATCCACTTTTCGCTCGAGAGTCTTCTCTATCTCGTTAATATCCAAGCCATGCTCCCTGGACGGCCTGGATAGCGCCAACTTAACCTTGCTGCTTTCATAGCCTAAGGATTCCATTATCTCAAGACATACTTTAGCATTTTTGATAGAAGGAAGGTCTGTAGACGTAACAAGAAGGATAGTGTCAGCCATATCCAGACCTGCAAGAGATATATCATCAAGTCTTTGAGGGAGATCAACAACAACAAAATCGTAGGATTCGGCGAGAAGCCCCAAGACGGCTTCGACATGCCCTTCTGTCACAGCTTCTGCCTGCTCCGGACGGAGCGGTGATGCAAGCACATGAATCCCTGTGTTGTGCACAAGGAGGCACGCTTCTACAGTCTCTGAGTCCACCTCTTCTTCCCTTTCCCTGGCAATATTCGCGATGGTCCTCACAGGAGATGTGTCTAACATGATAGCCACATCTCCGAACTGCAGATCAAGGTCAACTAAGACTACCTTGCAATCTCGCTCCTTCCCAAGTTCAGCAGCGAGGTTCACTGCAATCACAGTCTTCCCGACTCCCCCCTTAGCGCTGAACACCGAAATGACCCGCCCGAGCTTTCTCTGGAGAGGCATGCTTGGCATCAATCGAGCCCTCCTCTGAATTTCCATATCATGTGTCCTACGTATTGTGCTAACCAGCTCGTCAGCGGAAAAGGGTTTCACCAAATATCCTCTGGCCCCTGCTGCTATGGCTTCTCTCAGGTACTCCTGCTCTCCCTGGACTGATACGATCACCACAGCAGTAGTCATAGCCATCTCCACAGAGATTATCCGTGTAGCCTCTATCCCGCCCATAACCGGCATATTTATATCCATAAGAATGATATCCGGCTTAAGCCGCTTTGCGAGAGCCACAGCTTCCTTGCCGTTTTCAGCTTCACCTATCACAACAAATCCACCGTCAAACGCAAGAAGCTTCTTGAGATTCTCCCGCGTCTCCGCTATATCGTCTACTATCAGAACCTTGATTTGGGATTTTCCCACTTAGTTCACTTCCCAAACATCTCGGCATCAATTTCGAAAGCCTCCAACGCCTCGCCCTTTACCATATAATCCAAGAATACCGTTTCACCAATCCGGACAATCCTCGGTGTAATCAATATTATAAGCTCACTTTCCCCACGCTCGAATTTCTCGCTCCTGAACAAACCGCCGATAATCGGAATATCTCCGAGAATGGGGAGCTTCTTCACAATCTTTGCCTCAGTGGTATGGATAAGACCGCCTATTGCAATGGTTACACCGTCTTCCACTATTAAATGAGTAGATGCTCTCCTGGTTTTCAGCGCAGGGACAGTCGCAAGTCCTACATCCAACGCATTGTTCCAATCAAGAGAGGACACTTCCGGTCTGATATCCAGGACAACTCTACCTCTTGTGTCCACTGTAGGGAGCATGTCAAGTTTTATTCCGTACGGCCGCCACTCAAAGACTATCTTCCCGTCCACTTGCCCGAGAAAAACAGGGATTTCGCCTCCGACCAGGAACTCCGCACGTTCTCCGCTTAACGTCAAGAGACTGGGAGCTGCTAAAATCTTCGCTAAGTCTTGACTCACCAGTGCATCAAGAACCGCGCGTATGGGACTGAGCCGCCACAACTCCGTTACGATATTGTCTATAGGCAGCCTAATCTGCCATACATCTTCAGGACCGGCGCCCTCAAGGCCCAGCCTCAGTGGAGATGTCCACTCGCCAAACGTAACTGAACCCGGGCTAAATGCGTTGTCATGTATACTGCCCCATGTTATCCCCAAGTTCTTCAGAGCGCCTGAGTTAATCTCCACCACTTGTACCTGAAGAAGGACTTGAACCGGATTTGCCACATCCAGTAGAATTACCGCGTCCTTACTGAACAGCTCAGCTATTTTTTGCACTCTCTTGAGATCATTCTGGGACTCTACGCTACCTTCCAGCAAGAGCTTCCCGTCAACAGACCGCACGTTTACGGTAGGCAAGTTTATGTAGTCACTGACTCTCTCCTGTAAGGTAACCTCAGGAACTACCGACACCGGCGGTTCCGGAGGCAGGACAGGCGCCGGGGGCAACTCGGGTTCAGCTTCAACCACCCGGAGCACACTTACCACTTTCTTAGCGTAAAGCTTTGCTATAGCTTCCGCTCGCAGCTTAGCATGCTCATCAGGCACTTCTCCTTCCAGGAGAGCTGTTCCGTCTACCACCATCACTCCTATGCCGGGCGCTTGAAGTGCTCGGATGATTCTTTCCTTAAGCTCTGCGTCAAAATCGACTGCAGGCACCCCTTCAGTCTCGTACCTTGTATCCTCAGCATCAACTTCTTCAACAGCCTCCTCCAAAGTAGCAACCTCCGGGACTACTTCAACCTCAACAGCGACCTGCTTGATTCCTTCCACAGGCGTCTCTACGTCCAAGAAGTTCAGAACCTGAGGCGCGAAAAGCCTGGCAAATTCCTCAGCCCGCTCCGCATCGCCCGGGGTTTTCACAAGTCCTTCAAGGATAATCGCGCCTTTTACCACACGTACATGTACACCCTCAATTCCCATATCCGCCGCGACTTGGGTCGCATCTATTGCAGGTGGTGGAGGCGGGGTTTTCGGGTTCAGCACAGTAATAAGATTGAGGACTCTGTCAGTGTAAGCCTTGGCTATCTTGTCCGCGCGCTCATACTCGGCGTCTGTCGCGCATGTCCCTTCCAGGAGCAGTGTAGACTTGGCAAACCTCAACACAACACTGTCAAGCCCGATGATATCGTGGATTTCTGAGATGAGGTCTTGGTTATCTTCGTATACCCTAATATCATATCCTGTACGTCCGGACGAGTCCCAAACATACAGGGTGGTCCTACCCTCAGCCTTACCGTTGATGATGATTTCGGTCTTGGAGACCACCACAATATCAGCGATGTTTGGGTTGGCCACCGCAGCCCTTACCACGTCCTCCGCATAGAGAATCCTGGAACATCCCACAACAACCCCAAAAGGCATGCTGACCGTAAATGCCAAAGGCTCCTTTGCCTGCACCGGACCAATCTGAAGAGGAGTTTTCTCCTCGGCATAAGCCGGCAGCGCATACATAATAAGGATTAAGACAAGTATCAGCGTAGTCATTCCATTTGAGTAAAGCGTGATGCGCCTTGACCGTCTTTCCCGTTCCGTCACGGTTGGGACACCTCCCCGACTTCAACCAGAGTAATATAGGTGATTTGACTTCCTCTGATTACCTCTACTATTGACGGCGCCTTGGCATCACTGACAGCAGCCACGCTTTCTCGCGGCTTGGTCACACCGGGCGCAGCCGAAACAGTGGCAGCAGGCTGCCGCGCCTCGCTGTTGCCGGCGCCGGTCTTAGGAGGCGACCAGCCTTTTACTTCCTTTAGTAAATCGTGAGAAACTACACCCTGACCCTTTGTAGCACTTGCAAACATAGGACGCAGAGCAAGGCGCAGCTTGCCTATTTTTTCAGCGAGAGCTAACCTCTCTGCCTCGCCAGGTTCTACAGCCAGCGTAACGCTGGTTGAGACTTTCGCTTTGCCCTGAGTCTTATCTTCAGTCTCTTGGGCTACTGCCAGCACTTCTATATCCTCCAGCACTGTGAAGGCTACATCCCCGGTTTGTCCGACTCCGCTCGCAGTCACAATAATGTCCACCTTATCTCCGGGTTTGACAAACCCTGCAACACCCACGACCTCGTCAACAGGGACAGTTACTGCCCGCATGTGGCTGGGAACTGACGAGACCAAGCCGATACGCTCATCTTCCCGGTAAAGCCTGTCCATAACAATTTGCTCGCCTTCGAGAATCTCGTATTTCGCTGTCATTCCTATGACACTGTCAATATCGCGTACAGCTTTCGGATGAGCTGCTTCTTCAGAAATTTCCCTAACATACACTAAGTCCTGTGTAATTTTTGTCCGTGGAGAAATGGCTGATTTCGCAACAACCACTCTGACGGTCTCCGCAGAAACAGGCTTAGGCGCTATGGCTCTCCCAAGGTATATGTAAACCGTGCCCGCAGCCACAAGTCCACAGGCAATAGCGAATAAGATTATCATTCTCCCCCTCTTCATCCGGCCCCCTCCTCGTGGTTATTCCTCTAACCTATATGAGACCACTCCGTAGTCATCCTTGTTGCTTAGGTCTCCCTCAGTCGCCATCCTTATGAACCAGCCCCAGACTGACCCGTCATCGTCTACTTCCTTCAGTATGAATGCGGCAAATCCGCGGAGTTCCACATCGTCACGGCCAGAGGCGAACAAGGACTTTACCACCGGCAGTATAACAACTCTTGGACACCCCTTGACATAGTGGTCAATTGTGCACGGAGGGTCGTGTTGACATTTAGCAAGCCTGTTGTTGACCCCTTTTTTGGTGGGGCCTGCCATGTTGCCCGGCTCCGTCTCGATTATCGTAGGAATTGTATCCCCTATCTCCAGGGTCATCTGGTAACCGATTTTAATATTGTCCTGGTAGTTCCTACCACCTGTGCCACCCAGTGCAAGCGCCGCGAAGTTTCCCGGTCCTATATCATCACCCTTTTTCGTGTGAGGGCTGTACTTTACAATTTGCAGAATCGGCTCCATCCCTTGGCCTTCCGGAGGTTCAAATTCAGGCTTCCAAACCACACCGAAAGGAACTACGCCAAATGCGCTTTTCACTGTGCCTACCCTGGCCTTAGCACTTGCCTTCACGTCAGTTGAAGAGAATCCGAGCACTCTCGCGAAGCCAAGTGAGACTGTTTTGGATGTGATGACCTTGATTGTACTGCCATCAGCCAGCACCTCAGCAGTTACACCGCCCTCGCAAACACCGTTGTCTATAGCGTAGGCTTCCGCAACATCCTGAGCTTCAGCAGGATACTTCGGGAGTTTCTGCACACCTGCCAAGGCTGCAGCATCAGCGGCATTGGACAAGGCGACCTTAGTGTAATAAAGCAATCCTGCATCTACCACAAGAGCGGCAATCCCAAGAAGCGCAACTAAAGTTACAGCTACTATTATTAAAACACTGCCTTTCTGTTGCGAAAAGACATCGCGAGCTTTCCATTTCAAGAAGTCCACCCCCTCAGGAAATGCTATGTAGCATTTCACTCGATACGCATCTTCGTCACTCCGCGGACTGTATAGGGATTCGGAAGAATACTGCCGACAAAAGGCATTATGATAGCGACAGGATACTCTACTTGAACTGTCAGTTGCTCACCCCGCTTACGGGACGGGGCGGATATGGCAACAGTAACCTTGGCAATGTCAAGCGCGCTTGCAGCGCTCTTCGCTCTGGCTTCGATAATAGTGTCATCCGGGTTGATTACACCGACTCTGGCGCCTTCGCGGGCCGCGTGAGAGACTATGAGCTGTGCGCTGAACACACGCCCAAACTCAACAATACCTGAAAGCAAGAGAAGGAGTAACGTAAGGACAAGTGCCATCTCAACGAGTGCCTGGGCCCGGTTGTCTCGTAACACGCCGATTCTCATAGTGTCTTTCACCTTGCATCTCCCGTTTTCGTATTCAAACGACTATACATGATACAGAACATTGTCAGAGTCTCTTTGGAACTCGGCGTTGTGTGGCAGTCTACTATTAACCTGCCATTAACCTGTAAGTTAAAGCCCAATGACTTGAAAATCCGCGATCACTGCAACGACTAAACCAATGGCAATAGCAACTGAGTAGGGTATTGAAAGACCTGATTTCGGTAAGTAATCATGAGATCTTGTGTGTTGAAATGTCCTGAGACCCCGTCCTATACTGCCAGGAATGACATAACCTATGAACCCCGCCAACCAAACCAAAATCGAAATAAGGACGACCTTAAGACGGCCATGCTTGGCAAGAATAATAATCGATATGAGTCCGCCTGCTATAGCCCCGTATAACATGGAAAACAATGCGCCTTTTGCACCGAGAACAGCCCCGATAGCACCTAAGAGTTTTACATCGCCTGCACCTATGCCGCCCATGGCAAAAGGCACAAGTAGAAGGGCAATCCCGGCGAGTGCCCCCAGCGCGGACCAAGCCAAACCCTTGATACCACCTGAAGCCATGCCAATTACGAGTCCGACTGTCATACCGGCAAACACCAGATAATTGGGAATCCGCCGCTCCCTATAGTCGAACCACACAGCTATGGTAGTGATTAAGCATGCAATACATATCTGGAAGATAATATTCACCTACTATCAAGATGATGTCAGAACCCTTCCTTGCTCTCTGCACTCTCAAACGTTCTCCATATGTCGCGCCTACTTCAACTAGGGAAACGGGACCTCAAGCAATGCTTGCACAGCAAATCCTAAAAGGGAGATTGTACCTGCCACCAGTAACGCCACGGTAGCGATGATTATGGCATATTCGGCAAGGCCCTGGCCTTTTTCCTCACATATGAGTCTTTGAATCACCGCTGCCATCAGCAAGCCCTCTTTCCCGCTGCATATTCTGTCCGCAGGATCCGTATCTATGTAATCCTGGAAAGCCGCGAGTCTGCGCCTTCGCGGATCAACCGACTCTGTCATAGGGCTCTATCAAGGAAAACCACCCTACCGGAGGGGGCGGTAGGGTTTCGGTCCTTACGAATTAAGAAAGCTCTGTAGAAGTATTTTACTCTGTTATTTGATGCATCCGACAGAATAAGTATGAATCATAGCCTAGACTATTGCTTGCTATTACTCTTACAGCGCAGTCTCAGTCAGTTTATCGGTTATTGTTTCGAATATGCCTTTCAAACCACCGGTAAGAGCCCCTAGGACAGTTATTAATGCTACTGCAACCAGCGCAATAATCAACCCATACTCCACCATCCCCTGCCCGCTCTCCTCACAAAAAAGCCTCTTTAGCATTACCATCGCACCCCCTTCCTTTTCAGAATGTTTGATGGTCACCAAGAGACTTTAAGAGTTCAGCCCAAGACTTACTCTCAATACGGATAGAAAAAAAGCTGCGTAGATATGAAGCCGGCTAACCCCTAACCGCTCTTTGTGGCCTGCCGAAAAGGTCACCTTACCTTCTTCTCTCTCTTCGGCAGCTCGGCAGTCATAACCAGAACCCCTCCTGGCTTTAGATCCGCAGCTTTGCGCCCTTGTTTTTCAACAAGTTTGCCTTGTCGTGAGAAATATATGGCTGACTTATTCTTCTGTTTGACAGCAGTATAATATTAGCCTATTAGGAAGCTTCCGACTATTCGCCATAAGGCTTATTTTCTGATGTCTTCATCTGGGTCTTTTGACCTATTTCGATGATTTTGGACTAATTCGCCTGAAGTATTACAAGTGTGTCCCCGAAGACTGTCTCAGTCCTTAGGAGCGATCCTTGAGGCAGCTCCAGAACCCAGGCTGCTCTTAGCGTCAGCGGACCGAGCCTGTTGGGGAGTAAAGGAGAGATGATATGAATGACCTTGCCGCCCTTGGAAACGTAAGCTACATCTATGGGAAACTTCATTCCAAAGCTATGCACGCCCTTACACGGACGAATAATGAGGCCTTCGCCTTCTTCCAGTGAAGACCTCCCAAGCAAACCCTGCCTCCGTTGGGCATATGTTGTGGCAAGCTCTGCGGAGGAAGCAAGCGTCGTTCCCTTAGTAGTATTTAGAACAATAGCAACTCTCGGCGTTCCCTTAACACCGGCCACACTAGTTTTATTATTCACCACGCATATCAATCACCTTGTCACGTTATTCTATGAGATCAATCCTGTGTCTTCATGTCTTTCTACCGGCCCCTTCTGTCAAAAACCCAAAAGAGTCTCTGCTATCTGGATTATCGCAGGGCCTAAAAGCACCACAAATAACGTAGGGAATATAAAGAAGATCAATGGAAAGAGCATCTTGATGGGGGCCTTCATAGCTGCTTCTTCAGCTTGCTGCCTTCTCTTTGTCCGCACTTGTTCAGCTTGGATCCTTAGAATATTGGATATTCCCACTCCAAGCTGATCCGCCTGGATAACAGCGGACACAAGTGAAGTTATGTCGTCAACTTTCACTCTCTCAGAAAGCTCCCGTAGCGCATCCTTTCTTGGTTTCCCTACGCGAATTTCCCTAAGCACAATCCCGAACTCATCTGCCAGCGGGCCTTTCTTTCTTTCCACCACCTTCACTAAAGCGGCATCAAAGCCCAAGCCTGCCTCTACGCTGACAGTCAGGAGATCGAGAATATCAGGCAGATCTCTTTGAATCTCTTTTCCCCTCTGTTTTGCTTTCGATTGCATCATTGTCTCCGGCACTACCCAACCAAGACCTGCAGCCACAAGGGCAAACAACAAACCACTGCCAAATCCAAGCCTGTACGTGATTAAGAGTACACCAAAAGGAAGTATGAGAAGGGTTACCAGACGTAAGATCACGTAATCCCCGGCAGACATCTTCCACGGGTTGCCTGTGGAGTCAAGCTTGTGCTTAGCCGCTTCCATCACATTCTTTGGGGTAATGGATAAAACGAAACCTGCGGTCTTTCTCGCAACAGGACCGAATACCCTCTCTACCAGAGGGCGCGCCAGTTCCTGTTCGCGCTCGGTAGGCACTCTGCCAAGCGCTGAGATTTGCTTCAATCGATCCTTGACAGTAGGCGTCTTCTTTAACTCAAACAAGTAAATGGTTAAACTTGTGACACTTGCAAACGCAAAGACTGCAGCCACAATCGGCATACCCGCACCCCCTAAATCTCAATGGCAACTATCTTACGAATTGCCAGAATGCCAATGAGCTCTCCAAACACAGCCAGCCCCACCATTAGCCTCCCGGTAGGATGTGTGAACAGAAGGCTGATATACTCAGGATTAACTGCATAGAGAAAGACCCCCAGCGCAGCAGGGAGGACTCCTATAATGAGTCCTGACATCCTGCCTTGAGCTGTCAGCGTCTTAATTTCCTGGCGCAGTTTTACGCGTTCTCTTATGGTCTCTGCAATATTGTCTAAGACTTCCGCCAGATTTCCACCAATCTGCCGCTGAATCAGGACTGCAGTAACAACCAATTCAAGATCCTCGCTGCCGACACGGTCAGAAAGCGTTACCAATGCAGTCTCCGTGGGAGAACCTAGGCTCATCTCCTTCATGGCAGATGTGAACTCCTCTGAGATAGGCGGCGACATCTCCCGTGCCACCATATCCATGGCCTGCAAGAAACTGTACCCGGCCCTAAGCGAGTTGGACATTATAACCAGACCGTCTGCAATCTGAGCGTCGAACTTTGCAAGTCTTGCGCCCTGTCTGGTCTTTACAAAGACATTAGGCAGGAGGCCCCCAATAAATGCCAGTATAAGTCCGGCCGCCACATGACCAAGCACTAACCATCCGTAGGCCGCCCCTACAAGCACTAGAATAAGGTTTAATCCCATAAACTCTGAACCGCGAAGCGGAATATCCGCCTTAGCCAGTTCCCGCTCAATCTTAGAGGTGTATTGCTTGTCTTCAAATGCTTTGCCGAACGCTGTCAGAATGCTGCGGATTAACTCGTTTACGGAGTGTTTACGTTTCCCGCCGTCATCAGCGCCTAGCAGGCCGGCCACCTCATACCTGGACTTCGGTTCAGGCTTTGAAAACCGTTCAAGCCTCCTGAGTCCCGCACCACGCTCACTGACAAGCTTTGCGATTCCAAAGGTCGCGAATCCTACACAGGCGAATACCAGAACTGATATGATGATTGCAAAGACTTGTCCCGGCATATTATTGATTCTCCTTCCTCGGACCAAATTCGACCCTTATATTCCAAATCCTTCTACATTTCTGTAAATTTGTCATAATTAGTGAAATATGTCGTTTTACCCCTGAACCACACAACACCCTTAATGATTTCCTAAAGAAGAAACTCGAATTTACCGCAGAGCACCTAATAGTCCACAAACATTCCAGGAGGCACAGTTATACCTGCAGCTTCAAACTTATCCAGGAACTTCGGTCTAATGCCTGTAGCCCGAAATCTCCCCATGACACGCCCGTCTCCGTCAACACCTGTCTGCTCAAATATGTAGATATCCTGCATGGTGATGACATCGCCTTCCATTCCCAAAACCTCGGTGAGATAGGTGATCTTACGACTCCCGTCCCGAAGCCTTGCCTGATGCACAATGAGGTCTATGGCAGACGCAATCTGCTCACGAATAGCCCTAAGCGGAAGCTCCATCCCAGCCATCAGTGTCATAGTCTCAAGTCTCGAAAGCATGTCCCGGGGTGAGTTGGCATGGCCTGTTGTCATTGACCCGTCATGGCCTGTGTTCATCGCTTGAAGCATGTCAAGGGCCTCTCCGGATCTGACCTCTCCTACAACAATCCTATCCGGCCTCATTCTTAAGGCGTTTCGCACCAGATCGCGGATTGTAACTGCTCCTTTGCCCTCTATATTCGGCGGTCTTGCTTCCATGGTGACTACGTGTTCCTGGCGAAGCTGTAATTCCGCAGCATCTTCAATGGTAACTATTCGCTCATCAGGAGGAATAAACGAGGAAAGCACGTTGAGGGTTGTGGTCTTTCCGGAGCCTGTCCCTCCGGACACGACTATGTTCAGCCTTGCCTTCACTGCGCCTTCCAGAAACTCTACAACAGTAGGAGTCAATGTGCCGAACCTGACTAAGTCGTCAGTGGTCAGGGGTTCCCTTGAGAATTTACGAATGGTAATGCACGGCCCTACAAGGGAAATCGGAGGAATCACCGCGTTTACTCTGGATCCGTCAGGAAGTCTCGCATCCACCATGGGACTGGCTTCGTCTATTCTTCTTCCGATGGGCGAGACAATCCTCTCGATTATGTGCATCACGTGATCTGCGTCACGGAATCTGACGCCTGCCCGTTCAATTCTGCCTCCCCGCTCTACGTATATCATTTCAGGCCCGTTGACCATAACCTCTGTTACGCTGTCATCCTCAAGCAGGGGTGTGATAGGACCGAATCCTATTACATCGTCGATGACCTCGTTTATGATCCTCGTCCTCTCAGAGCGGATTAAGGGAAGAGGTTCTTCGCTTAGAACTTGCGAAGCAACCTTCTCAACCTCACCGGCTAATCTCTGCCTATCCTCCATGGATGAAGTTTGCTCCAAGAATTCAGCGTCGATTTCTTTCACGAGTCTCGAATGGATTTTTTCCTTAATCGCGATATGAGGGTCATCAGGCAGTTCAAGCCGAGGACGAAGCCTTACATCTTCCACAGGCTTTACCAATCGAAGCTCTCTTTCCTCAAGTCTTTCTTGGAATGCCAAGACCGGTTGCGACTGCAGTCTCTCCCAGGCTCTTTCATCAACTCCGGGCCTTACTCCCTTTGCCACCTGAGAATCCTTAATGGTTCGTCCCTGGCTGAATCTTTCCTCTTGCTCCTCTGATTTTGCCCTTTGAAGCCTTTCTCTAAGGGACATCTGTGTCGCCCCCTCTCAACCATGTATGAAAAAACTGAAAATCCCGGCAAACATGCCGGCAATCCTTCTTCTCGGAGAAATGCCTTCACAGTATGGGCCTCCCTTTTCTGTCCTCTCCCCTCCGCTCTGATGATCCACGATCCTGGCAAGGTCTTTGATAGCGAGAGATACCTTAGCTGTGGGATTGCTCAACACGAACGGCACCCCTTTGTTGACGGATTGCACCACTAACCGGCCGTCACTGGGAATATGAATATCCACCGTTCTCTTTAGGGCATTCTCCATCTCACCTATGTCAACACCTATTTCTTTGGATGACCTGTTGACCACAAGCTTAACTTTGTCATCCTCATAACCTAAAGCATCCATTATCTCCAGACAGATGCCGGCGTTTTTGATAGCCGGAAGCTCTAAAGACGTAATGAGAAAAATAATGTCAGCCGCATCCATCGCTGTAAGAGAAATATCAGCAAGCCCCTGTGGGAGGTCAATAACAATAAAATCAAAGGATTCCGCAAGAAGGCCCAGGATAGCCTCGACATGCCTGCCGGTTACAATCTCGGATTGCTCAGGACGGAGAGGCGAAGGAAGAACACGAATGCCGGTATCATGGGTAAACAGGCATGCCTCCACAATCTCTGAGTCAACTTCTTCTTCCCTGGCAATATCAGCGATTGTCCTAACGGGCACAGTGTCCAGCATAATGGCTATGTCTCCAAACTGTAAATCCAAATCCACCAGAACCACACTGCGATTGGATCTCTTTGCGAGTTCTGCTGCGAGGTTCGTGGCAATCGTAGTCTTCCCCACCCCGCCCTTGGTGCTGAACACAGTGACAACTCGCCCCAGCTTTCGCTGAGGCGCGACAATCGGCATGATCCTGGCTCTTCTTTGGACTTCCAGGTCATGGGTCTTACGTATTGTGTTTATTAATTCATCAACAGAAAAGGGTTTGACAAGGTAATTCCTGGCCCCTGCTGCCATCGCTTCTCTAAGATACTCTTGTTCGCCCTGGACTGACAGAATCACAACAGTACTCATGGGGGCTTCTACAGTGATTATTCGAGTAGCTTCTATTCCATCCATGACAGGCATGTTTATGTCCATTAGAACAATATCCGGCTTCAGTCTCTTTGTGAGAGCCACAGCCTCCTTGCCATTTGAGGCTTCACCTATCACAAGAAACCCGCAGTCGAATGACAGAAGCTTTCTAAGGTTCTCCCGAGTCTCGCCAATATCGTCAACTATTAGGATCTTAATGGGGGATGTTCCCACTTACTTCACTTCCCGGACCTTTCGATTTCAGATACCCCCCGGATATCAACGTCTAAGACCTGCTCCCTCCGGACGGTCTCACCGGTCCTCACAATCTTCGGAGTGATTAAGATAACAAGCTCACTTTCGCCCTTCTCAAATTTTTCGCTCTTGAACAAACTTCCTATAATCGGGATATCTCCAAGGATGGGTATCTTCTTCACCATTTTGGCCTCGGTATTTTGAATCAGGCCGCCGATTGCAATGGTTACGCCGTCCTCCACTACAAGATGAGTGGACGCCTTCCTCATTCTCAGCGCAGGGATGGTCGCAACGCCCGTGTCCAGGGCATTAGTCCAATCAAGGGATGATACTTCAGGCCGGACGTCAAGAACGATTCTGCCTTTTGCGTCTACAACAGGAAGCATGGTAAGTCTTACTCCATAGGCCCGCCATTCGAAAATCGCCTTGCCGTCAGCTTGTCCCATGTAGACAGGGATTTCGCCGCCTACCAGAAAATCCGCTTCCTCTCCGCTCAACGTGAGGAGGCCGGGGGCTGCCAGGATCTTCGCTAAGTCCTGGCCTACCAGCGTGTCAAGGACCGCACGGATCGGGCTGAGCCGCCACAACTCCGTGACAACACTGTTTACCGGCAACCTAGACTGCCATACCTCTTCAGGACTACTGCCTAAGCCCGGACCAAGAGGTGAAGTCCACTCGCCAAACATGAACGAGCCAGGGCTGAATGCACCGTCAATCACACTGCCCCATGATATGCCCAGATTCTTTAGCGCACCTCTGTTGATCTCGACTACCTGAACTTGAAGGAGGACTTGAAGTGGATTTCTTATATTGACCAAATTGACTACGTCTTGACTGAACAGCGAAGCTATCCTCTCTACCCTTTCCAGATCGTTTTGAGACTCTACATCCCCTTCAAGCAAGAGCTTTCCGTTAACAGATCGAGCCATGAGATTTGGGAACCCGATACACTCAATCACCTGGTCTTCCAGAGGAACCTCCGGCGCCGCCGGGAACGGCTCCGGAGGTGGGAGAGGAGGAGCCGTCAGCCTGGCATCAGCCTCAGCCACTCTGACAAGGTTAACTACATTAGGGGCATAAAGCTTCGCCACAGCCTCAGCTCGTACCTTAGCATAATCATCGGACACTTCACCTTCAAGGAGGGCTGTTCCGGATACCACCATAACCTCTATTCCAGGATCGGAAAGAGCCTCGATTATTTTAGCCTTCAGGTTCTCATCAGAATCCTCAGGACACAAGCCTTCCGGTTCACAAAATGAGGCCTGGGTTTCTCCAAGATTGAGGTTTGCATCCTGTGATTCGACCTCGACTTCTGAGGTTTCTGCATACTCCTCTTCTTCGTGGGAAAAGGCCTTGACATCCAGAAAATTCAATACCTGCGGGGCGAAAAGCTTCGCAAAGGTTTCGGCGCGTTCTGCGTCACTTGCCTTTTCAACCAGTCCTTCAAGGATTATCGCGTCTTTCACAACGCGGACATTGACTCCGTCGATTCCTATACCTGCTTTAACTTCAGATGCGTCTATTGTCTCAGACGGCGGCGGGACCTTTGGATTCAACACAGTAACGAGATTTACGACCTTATCAGCGTAGGCTTTGGCTATTTTATCCACACGCTCATACTCAGCGTCTGTCCGGCATGTCCCTTCAATAATCAGGGTGGACTTGGCGAACCTCACCTCTATGTCACCAAGACCGATAACCTCGGAAATCTCGCTGAGGAGGTCCTCGTTATCCTGATACACCCGAATATCGTACCCTCGTCGCCCCGAAGAATCCCAGACATAAAGGGTGGTTCTGCCAAGGGCTTTGGCATTGACAATAAGCTCTGTTTTGGAGACAACAACTACGTCAGCGATATTTGGATTTGCCACTGCCACCCTTACTACGTCTTCCAAAGTAAGGATCCTGGAACACCCTATCACTATCCCTAAAGGTCTACTGACAGCAAATACTATAGCTTGCTCCGCCGAATCCACAGCATGCCCCTGAACCTGCGCTCCGCCGGCCATCACCGTAGGGGCGCACAAGACTAAAGCTATGCCAAGAATGAAAGGTATTGTCGCCTTTAGGTGAAGCTTAACAGGCTTCCGCCTGTCACTTAGAATCATGGTTTGGCCACCTCCCCACCTTCGATCAGGGTAACATAGGTCGTCTGACTTCCCCTGATTACCTCTACTATTGACGGCGCCTTCCCTTCTTCAGGAACAGCTCCCGGCCCGCTTGCTTTTGAGTCCTGTGAACTCGTGCGCGGCTTGACTACTGCGGGTCCGGAAGGAGGCTCTCCGGAGTAGCCATTTAGAGTTGAAGACCGCGCAGAAGCACTGTCAAGGCCGGATTTAGGAGGTGACCAACCTTTGACTTCACGTAAGAGATCATGGGCAACTATGCCTTGGCCTCCTGTTGCGCCGGCAAACATAGGACGCAGTGCAAGGCGCAGCTTGCCTATTCTCTCGGCGAGAGCCAGTTTTTCCGCTTCACTTGGCGTCACAGCCAATGTAACGCTGGTGGTGACCTTAGCTTTGCCCTGACTCTTGTCCTCCATTTCTTGGGCTACGGCAAGCACCTCTACATCTTCCAGCGCTGTAAAAGCCACATCCCCCGTTTGGCCGACACCACTTGCCGTGGCAATAATATCGACCCTGTCCCCGGGCTTGACAAAGCCTGCAACGCCTATAACTTCATCCACGGGGACAGTCACTGCCCTCATATCCTGAGGGACAGAAGTCACAAGGCCAATACGCTCATCTTCCCGATACAGCCTGTCCATGATTATCTGCTCGCCTTCGAGAATCTCATGTTTTGTTATCAGCCCCACGATATCAGCAGTATCCCGCGCGACCTTTGGATGGGCTGCTTCTTCAGGGACTTCCTTGACATAAATCAAGTCCTGGGTAAGCTTCGTCCGTGGAGGAATGGCTGACTTTGCAGCAACCACCGTCACAGTCGTTGTAGTGGCAGGAGCAGGCGTCATAGTCTTCCCAAGGTATATATAAACGCTTACTGCAGCGACCAAACCACAACAAATAGCAACTATCAACATTAATTTGCCACCCTTCATCCAGCCCCCTCCTCTTATCAATCAAGCAAATGATTTCGGCGAATAAGAGCTTCTCATCTAGTTATCGAGACGGTATGAAACGACTCCGTAATCGTTTATGTTTCCAAGATCTCCGTCTGCCGCCCACCTGACAAATCTCCCTGTTACAGTACAGGCATTACCCGCCCCTTCCACGGCTTCCACGAAAAATGCAGCGAACCCGATAAGCTTTACCCCACTGCGACCTGTCACATCTAAGGAATCTATAACCGGCACAAGGAGTAACCTCTTACAGCCCTTGACGAAGCGGTCATATGTACATTTGGGCTCATGGTTACACCCTCCTATCCTGAAGTCCACACCTGACTTGGTAGGGCCGGCCATATTACCCGGCTCAGTCTCGAGAATCGTAGGGATTTCATCCCCTACCTCGAGTCGCCCTTGATAGCCGTACTTAATGTTGTTCAAATAGTTGTTTGCCCCTGTCCCGCCTAACGCCAAAGCCCCAAAATTCCCGGGACCGACTTCACCGGAGTTTCTCGGGCTGTATTTCATTGTATAGGTTTCGCCGTACACAAAACTGTCCTCAACAACCCCAAAAGGAGCCGCGCCCCATAAACCCTTCGTTGCTCCTACGCTCGCCTTGGCACTTGCAGTCACCTTGGCCGATGAAAACCCGAGTATTTTGGCGAAACCCAACGGGACAACGCGGGATGTCGCAACCTGTATACTACGGCCGTCAGGCAGCACCTCAGCTGATACTTGACCCGGTTCTACGCCGTTCGTCACCGCATAGGCTTCAGCGATCTCTCCGGCTTTCCCATGGTCCTTCGGAAGCTCCTGCACACCGGCTAAAGCTGCAGCATCTGCCGCATTAGACAACACAACTTTGTTGTAATAGAGAAGCCCTACATCCACCACAAGAGCTGCGATACCAAGTAACAGCACCATAGCCGCAGCTACGATGATTATGACACTGCCTTTCTCGCCGTCTATAATATCCCGAAAGGCTTGTTTCACTTAGAATCCACCCCCCAGGGAACGCATATCTTACTCCACGCGCATGGTCGTTGCGCCGCGCACCCAATATGGATCAGGAAGGATCTTGTCCATGAAGGGCATTACGATATCGACAGGGTATTTCACTTCAACTTTGAGCTCAGTGCCTCTTATTCTCTCGTGGGGCAAAGGTGATATTCCGATATCCATCTTACTGGCATCAAGAGTCCCAGCTGCATTTGTCACTCTCAGGCATATGAAGTCGTCAGCGGCCCCGACCACGCCGATTCTTGCGCCTTCACGGGATGCGTGGGATACCACAAGTTGAGCGTTGAGCACTCTTCCAAACTCCACAATACCTGTAAGAAGGAGAAGGAGTATGCTTAGAACAAGCGCCATTTCAACAAGAGCCTGTCCATGGTCGTCCTGTAGCCAAGAAGCTTTTGGTATCTTCATCGCCTTGGCTCCCTCCATCAACGCCTCATTCAGAGTCTGATAACCGAAAAATCGGCAAGAGCGGCAATAACCATCCCAATAGTGATAGCGACTGAATAGGGGATCGCAAGACCCGAATTCTCCAGGTGAACCGGCCTGCCGACTTGCCGTAAGCTCCGAAGACTTCGTCCGATGGCTCCGGGGATTATATGTCCGAAGAACCCGACAACCCACGTTAAGCATGACATCACAAACCACCTAAGCCGCCCGTGCCTCGCAAGAACGACAGCAGATATGAGTCCACCTGCTATAGCGCCATACAGCATGGAAAAGGCTGCGCCCTTTGCGCCGAGAATGGCCCCGATAGCCCCAAGGAGTTTCGCGTCACCTGCGCCGATCCATCCTAAAGAAAAAGGTATGAATAGAATGCCGACTCCCACAATCATCCCCAGACACGATCTTCCAAGACCCGGTATTCCACCTGAAGCAAAACCCATAATAAGACCTGCTATCATGCCGGCGAATACCAACCGGTTTGGGATGCGTCTTTCCCTACAGTCGAACCATACTGCTATGAACGCTATTAAGCTTGCGATACATATCTGAAGCATTATGGTCACCTGCCACACCTATTCAAGGACCGGCAGCGGCCCATCAAATAATGTTCGGATGGTAATCCCCAAGGCAGACACTGTACCTATCGTCACTAAAGCAATAAGCGCCAAGATTAAGGCGTATTCAGCCAATCCTTGACCGTCATCCTCATATAACAACATTTCCAATGCCTGTGTCATTGCCAGCCCCTCTCTCACTGAATGCTCTTTAGGGAAACCGCCCTACCGGAGGGGACGGTAGGGATTAGCTCATCAACGGTAAGCAGTAGTCACAGCAACGGACTTTATAGTAGCGTTGGTTCTCATCAGCCTCCGCCTCCATCCGTACCAGTTGCTGCACCACCTAATTTGTCTGTCACTTTCCCGAATATGTCTTCCAAGCCAGTACCGAGAGCGCCTAAGGCAACGATTACCGCTATAGCAACGAGAGCTATGATCAATCCGTACTCCACCATTCCTTGTCCATTTTCCTCATAAAAAAGTCTCTTCAGCAATGTCATCACACATCACACCTCCTTCCCTCTGCATGTGTGTGCCCGACGACCGCGAAGAGGCTTTGAAAGTCAGCCTAAAAACCAATATCATGCAAGGTTAGGCAAGACCGCGTAATCCATGGTTGGCTGAACCCCAAATCCCAGTGCGGCCCGCCGAAGAGACTCCTTATAAAACAAGAAACCTGCTCGCAGCGTTGCCATATGAGCAGGCACCATAAAGACAGTCCCTTCTCTTCGGCAACCCGGCTATCATAGCCAGAACCCCTCCTGGCTTTAGACCCGTGGCTTTGCGTCCCCGCCTTTCGACGGGTTTGCCTTTATCGGGAGAACTGAGTTTTTCAACTGAGGGATTCTACCCCTCTTAGATTTTAGACTAACATATATGGAAAGACTTTACTATTGGACTTAAGGCTCATTTCGATTAGGTCGTTAGGCGTGGGTCCGAGGCCCCAATCTGCCGGGGAGCCCTCGGCGAACCGCCCAAACAGCTGCTTCGGTCCTTCCGTCCACTCTTAGCTTACGAAGAATACTGCTTACGTGGTTTTTGACCGTTTTTTCGCTAATCGAAAGCTGACTCGCAATAGCACGATTGGTCTTGCCGCCGGCAATTAACGCAAGCACTTCAATCTCCCTGTCAGTAAGTTCTTCTTTCCCATCCCATTTGTCAGGAACCACCATAGAAGTCGGCAGTGAGTCTCCGCCGGGTAGATTCCCACCGGCTTCTCCTGCGCTTTCAGTGTAAGCCGCAAGTTCACCTATGGCCTCTGCAAACCCTTGAGTCCGCAAGAGCTCATCAACAAGAGCCTTCGCCACAACTGACGACACTGCAGGCCTTCCCAAAACTACATTATTCACCACATAAGTTAACTCTTCTTCAGTAGCCAGACGGTCAATACATCCTACAGCTCCTGCCAAAAACGCCTTGAGGACATGCGCTAATGTCTCACGTGTGCCGTTTATATCAATAATTGCCAGGACTCGACTGCGGTCTGCAAGAGTAGATATGGCTTCCCATGCTTTAGGATCGTGTCCGGAAAGCCCCAGAATCACCGCTTGAGGTGTTTTCTGCTGCGCAAGGCTTATCACGTGCTCCAGAGTCCCGGCTTCGCCCACAATATTGAAGCCTTCTTGACTTTCAATGCTCTGTCTGATACCGGACCTAAAAAGCGGACTCGAGTCTGCTATCAGAATACTGACCGCTTTACGCTCGTCACCCGGTCTACAATCAGTCAAAGCCACTCACCCCTTAAGGCCCTGGTTATTCCGGTGCGCGACCGGAATCCTTACAGTTATCTTAGTGCCTTCCCCCGGAGCTGTGTCTACATCAAGGGATCCGCCAAAAAGCTTTGCCCTTTCTTTCATGCCGGACAATCCGAATTTTTCTGATTGACCCCAATTTCGTGATACCCCATTGGGATCAAATCCCTTGCCGTTATCTTCAATGCTAACGCCCACCGCGTCAGGGCCATATCCGAGAGTCACCACTACTCTGGAGGCCAGGGCATGCTTTCTGGCATTATGTAATGCCTCCTGCACAATACGAAAAAGCGCCACTTCTATAATAGGATCAATTCTTGTCTCAACACCCAGCACCTTCATTTCCACAGGGAGACTGTGTCTTGAAGTAAAATCGTCTGTGTACCGTCTGAGTGCAGGAGCAAGTCCAAGGTCATCCAGAATCATAGGACGCAGATCAAAGATTATTCTTCTGAGATCGTTAAGACTGTCATTTATTATTCTCTTCAGATCCTTCAGTTCTGAAGCAGCAGCAGACGGATCTTGGGTTAATAATCTCTCTACGATTTCCACCTGTAGAACTGCGTTAGCCATCATCTGAGCAGGTCCGTCATGGATATCCCTTGCCACTCGGCGCCTCTCTTCCTCTTGGGCTTTTATCACCCGCTCTACCACATCGTCGTCGTTTTGGCGTGTAGAGTAGAACAAACCCCGTATCCTCCTAAACTTCTGCAATGCTTGAACTTACCCTTACAGAATAACTAAAAGCCCAGACCCTTCCAGAACAGCCGAGCTTTTGCCATGAAACTCTCCCTCGCAGCAAAAGCTGCTGCTGCACTGGGCTCTATAGGAACATATTCTCCTCGTCGGGCCAATGATTCTTCGGTTTTTTCCAGAACATGCACAACCCTTGCGCCACTTGATGCGTCAGTCAGAGGTCGCTTGCCTTCACGTATACACTCGAGAAAATGAAGACACTCATTACGAAGAGGCTCACTCATTTTGAGCTTTGGTATATAGACATCACCATAAGTAAAGGTATACTGAAACTCTGAGAACCCGTTAAGAGAATCGACGCCGTTGGAGTTTTCTCCTCCGTTTTCGGTGGTTATACCTAAGGCCTTTGAGTTACCCTGCTTTCTTACCAGGTCTCGTTTGGAGTTTACGCCTTTACTGTAGAGCTTGACCTTCTCCAAAGCTTCACCGTCATCAAACACAATCATTTTCTTCTCGCCGATTATCGTAGTTCTACTTGTCTTGCACGGATCCAACCAACTGACATGGATATTTGCGATTATTCCGGAGGCAAAACGCACCGTGATAAACACCACATCCTCCACACCCTCATTAACGAAAGCCTGCCCGGTGGCAGCCACGCTCACCGGCTCTTCATCAAGGAGATAGAGCAAGGTAGCAATATCATGAGGCGCCTTATCCCACAAGACACTCACGTCTTCTCTTACAATACCTAGGCTTGTCCTAGTAGAATGCAGGTAGAATATCTTCCCGAGTTCTCCTGATTGGATGTATTTCTTCACAAGGCACATGCCGGGATGATAATCCATTATATGCCCTACCATAAGCACTTTGCCTGTTTTTTCCGCTATATCCGCAAGTTGATACCCTTCCTCAGATGACAGAGTAAAAGGTTTCTCCACAAGGACGTGCTTCCCCCGAAGCAAACACGCCCGCGCAATACGATAGTGATCACCCGGAGGAGTCGCAATTACAACTGCGTCTATCTTAGGATCAGCAATAATGTCCCGATAATTTTTTGTCAACTTAACCAATGGATATCGTTCACGGATGGCAAGAAGGACTTTGGGATTCGTATCACAACACGCAACCAACCCAGCACCAGGAATCTGCGCAAAGTGACGAACATAGTTTCTCCCCCAGTTGCCACATCCAACAACACCAACATTTACCACTTCATCTACGTCCTCCTCCACGCCATGCTCTAGAAACACCCAATGTGCGCTTCATAAAGAAGGCGTGTGCCTAAGCCAGAGATTGCCAGACCACACCTTTTGATATTTCTACGCAAAATTCGAGATTCCTCTTCCTATTATGCCCTCGGTCAAAGCAGAATCTGTCGAATCCGGGACCTGCAACCTAAGATACACAAATCAACGGATTCTAGAAAGCATCAGCTCTCAAGGCATCTGCTTTGTCCAGTTTTTCCCAAGGAACGTTTTCTTCAGGGAGATCCGTTCTGCCGAAATGGCCATAAGCAGCCAACGGACTGTAAATAGGTCTCTCCAGACGAAAATGGTCGATAATAGCTGCAGGCCTCAAATCAAAGTGCTTCTTAATAAGCGCGAGTATATCCTCATCTCCGATTTTTCCTGTGCCGAAGGTTTCCACATCAATGGATATAGGTTGCGCCCTTCCGATAACATAAGACGCCTGCACCTCACATTTATCTGCAATACCTGCAGCAACCAGGTTCTTCGCCACCCATCGGAGGGCATAGGCAGCGGTTCTGTCCACCTTGGTAGGATCTTTACCTGAGAAAGACCCGCCTCCGTGACGAGCCGCACCACCATACGTATCAACAATAATCTTACGTCCGGTCAGGCCTGAGTCACCCTGCGGCCCACCTATCACGAATCTTCCTGTCGGATTTACAAAGACTTTTGTACGATCATCCATGAAACCCGGAGGAATAACCGGATCAATCACATGCTCCAAAATATCCTCCATAAGTCTATCATACTCGACATCAGGGTCATGCTGAGCTGCTATGACTACTCCTTCTACCCTCTTGGGGATATTCCCGTCATATTCGACTGTGACCAAAGATTTTCCGTCAGGCCTTAAGTATCCAAGCCTGCCTTCTTTTCGGACCTGAGCAAGCCTCTTGACAAGCTTATGAGCAATCATTATAGGCATTGGCATCAATTCAGGGGTTTCGCGCACAGCAAAACCATACATAAGCCCTTGGTCTCCTGCGCCAAGTTGACTATATCCTGAATCATTGACTTGTCCGACAGCTTCAAGCTGTCTTGCTTCGAGAGATTTGTTAACACCTTGGGCAATATCGCCGGACTGTCCGTTAATAGAAGTGATTACTCCGCATGTTTCTGCGTCAAACCCGTACTTCGCCCTTGAATATCCAATATCCAGCACTGTCTCGCGGACAATATCACCTACTTTGGCCATAGTATGCCAACATGGCGTGGATATCTCGCCCATCACCAAAACAACACCGGTGGTCACCGCAACCTCACAAGCCACTCGAGCGCCAGGGTCCTCTTGCAGGATAGAATCGAGTATCGAATCTGCGATTTTGTCGCAAAGCTTATCCGGGTGACCTTCAGTAACTGATTCCGATGTCACCAGTCGTCTGTACTTAGGTTGATTCTTGTCCAGTCGTGTCTCCACAGCACGAGCCCCCTTTTAATGCAAGCACATACAAAAAAGCCCCTCCCGTATCGGGAAGAGGCAATCCGTCTCTCATCTTCCAGAACGGAAGTTCTGCAGGACTTGGCACCGTGCAGACTAACAAAAGGTCTGCCGGTTGCCGGGTTTCATCGGGCCTGCCCCTCCACCACTCTTGATAAGAGCTGTCCTTATTATATTCATTTTTTCCTGAGCGCTGTCGATATTATACTACCTGCCTAATATGAACGCAACCTGCTCTGAGGGATGTCCGGACGATATCTGAATTATTTCTTATCAATGCCTGAGAATGCCTGAGCAATGTCCCGGTACTAGACTGTAGCCAAAACGCACGATGCAATTACCACAAGCACCATAGCGAAAGGGTAGATTGCCGCGTAGGCGGTAGCCGCCTCATCAGTTCCTGCAGCAGTAATAAGAGCGCCCAACGCAGGCGTACTTGTGGTTCCACCGCAGATACAACCCATGGTGTCGATGAAAGCCAGCTTGAAGCCTTTATGAGCAACAAGGAACCCAAGCAACATAGGAATCAACGTGATAAAGGCACCCATGAAAAAGAGCTTCCACCCATACTCAGCCACTGTCGGCACAAGGCCGTGCCCTGCTGAAACCCCTGCTCCGGCAAGAAAAAGCATAAGCCCGAATTCACGGATATTCCCGAGGAATTGGCCGGATGGCCTAAGGGACCAAGGACCTACCGAGCCAACATGCCCGACTATGAGACTCACTAAAAGCGGCCCTCCGGTTAGACCCAGGCTGACGCTACCTGACCCTGGAACAGGCATTTGAACCCTGCCGACCAGAATACCCAGACTGATAACAAGGGACAAAGGCACAAGCCCTGTATTGCCAAGGATTCTTCTTTGAATTCCAAGAAACTCTTCAAATCTATCCAGGGCAAACCTTGGCCCTACAGCACGCACAATATCCTTCATCTCGAGGACTGTCTCACCGCTGGGTGTAAACTCGATTCCCGTTCTCATAACCCTGGTCAGTATCACCCCGTACTTCTCATATATGTCAAGTTCCCGTAGTTTTGCGCCTGAAGCCTCTTTGCTTTCTACAACAAGGTCACGCACTTCAAGCCCTGGCTCATCCATGGAGAGCTTCACCGTAGGTCCAATAAGCTCCGAAAGTCTCTCAAGAGCTTCCTTAGTGCCTACTGCACGCACATAATCACCATGAAGCAGAATAGTATCGCCTAATGCAGCAACAATATGCTTTCCCCGCATGACTCTGGATACGACAGCCCCTGTACGTGAGGCTACATCCAACTCCGCTAAGGTTCTCCTGTCTGCTTCAGGGTTATCCACAATGAATTCTTGCACAATAAGGCTTGATTGGTCAGCAAACAGTTTCTTCGACGTATGCTTTGCTGCTTCTTCTTTAAGATCTTTTCCGACCAGAAGGGGAAGAACCTGGATGAGCAAGACTTTGCCGATCACCCCGAAGGGATATGCTATTCCGTAGCCTACTGATACGGTATGGTCGCCTGTTACCGCAAGAGCGGCAGCAAGCCCGGGAGTCGTAGTAAGTGCGCCGGTAAATATGCCTGTAGCCAGCTCTCTCGGAATACCGAAAACCGTCCTGAGCGCTACGGCCAATATCGTTGCAGATACAATGATAGTTGCTGCAATAACCCCATATGACAGAGCATTCCGTTTCAGATTGCGAAAAAAAGAAGGGCCGGAAGTAAGGCCTACTGATACTATAAAAAGGACAAGTCCCAGGTCACGTATGATAGGCGGAAGTTCGTATCCAATGTGTCCGAAGAACAGCGCTACCAGCAAAACACCGGATGCGCCCAGTTGCATTTCTCCAACGGTAATGCTGCCAATGATATATCCGACAGCTGCAATGACAAACAATGCCTGAAGCGAACTCATCCGACAATGTTGCCTCCTCTCGGGATCATGTTAATAGATTGTCCTGTACTTGTGACAGTTGTTGCAGCTCATGCGGTTTTGACGGTTTTTTCGGAGAGGTTATTTCCTGAATCCAACTTACAAAGGCTTTTCCTCCTTCATCGTTATCCTCTGCAAACTTGCGGCATGTGTCGAGAAACTTCCGGATACTACCGTCAAGCAAAGCCTCCCCTTTAGCGACAAATATCCGTTGGTGGACTGTGGTGCAAGTTCCTTCTTCCGCTGTAAGGAGTTCTTCAACTATTTTCTCACCCGGACGTATACCGGTGAATTGAATCTCAATATCGTAATCAGGGTCAAGGCCTGAAAGCCTGACCATATCCCGCGCGAGATCGACAATTCTTACAGGTTCACCCATGTCAAGGATGAAAATTTCGCCTCCCCTTCCCATGGCAGCAGCTTGGATTACCAGCTGCGCGGCTTCGGGGATAGTCATGAAATATCGAACCATGTCAGGATGAGTTACAGTGATGGGACCTCCTCTGCTGATTTGGCGCTTGAAAAGAGGGATGACACTCCCTCGGCTTCCAAGGACATTCCCGAATCGAACCGCCATGAACTTTGTCTTACTGCCTCTTGCCAATGCTTGAATCAATATTTCCGCAGCTCTCTTGCTACACCCCATAACGCTCACAGGGTTGACCGCTTTATC
>Ga0116190_1000453_pt1 | contig 41559 bp, 37 predicted proteins | sample AD_JPNTR4_MetaG_FD_89808 | JGI IMG/M metagenome (GOLD analysis project Ga0116190, IMG submission 89808) | Active sludge microbial communities of municipal wastewater-treating anaerobic digesters from Japan - AD_JPNTR4_MetaG | ecosystem: Engineered > Bioreactor > Anaerobic > Digestate | place...
AATTTGAATACATAGAAGACGTATACAATGCATACAAAGCGTACATATACTTTTACCAAGAGATAAGGCCGCATGGATCATTAGGATACAAGACACCGAACGAATATGAAGAGTATTCAAGAGAAATAGGATGTGAAAAAGGTGCAATAAACAGAGTTGTGGTTGTGAAAAAATGAGACTTTCTTAATTATTCTCCAAAATCAGGGGGTTTAACCGGGCCGAGGGGAAGAGCAGGTGAAGGATTCATGAAAAGTGAGCTGAGGAAGATGATATACAGCAAGAGGTGGGAGATAGAGTACTATTTTGAAAGGTTGAAACTGGGATTAGTGATAGAGAAGATAAACAAAGCGACGTTGTTTACGAAGTTAACGACAAGGTTAATTGGGCAGGAGTTAACATACTTGATAGGGATGCTGAAGAAACAACCGAAGCTATACCAAGTTCTGTTCACTTAGATTTTACATTGGCCAGGGTGATTGTCAATAGTTTTTTGCGCTTCTTGGTAGTGAAAATAGCCTTAGTCACTCTGCTTTGTAGTTGAATATATTTTATTACTCATGAATACATTATTTATAATTATGCGTTGTGCGTAACTAAATATGGTATAATATTAATATATTCAGCGAAATATTGTATAGATCAGGGCTTGGTGTAGTTCTGTATAGATTGTGTAAAAGAGTGACAGATTTCTTTGTGGGCACAATTTGTACCTGATAAATGAGGTGATCTATAATATGAAGTGGATCAGTTCCGGAGATTTAGAAAATTGGGCATTGGGCAAAGACTGTGAAAGCGAATTACCATTGGTTATCAGACGTTTAATAACAGCCAACCTTGGGAAGAATAGTATTTCGAAGATGTTCTTTCCAGCTGGTAAGGACGTGAACCGGGCTGGGTATGACGGAATTCTTGAGTCGAAAGAGGAGACACAGTATGTTCCACAAGGCCTTTCTGTTTGGGAAATAGGTACAGGAAATAATCCAAAGAAGAAAGCAGACGATGACTATAAAAAGAGGACAACCAATCCTCTGGAAGTAGATCCATCAGAGACTACATTCATTTTCGTTACACCAAGATCTTGGCCTGGTGCTAAAGAATGGGTCGATAGCAAGAAATGCATGGGCCCATGGATGGATGTTAGAGCTTATGATTCATCGATTCTTGAACAGTGGATAGGAATTTGCCCAGCAATTGGTTACTGGTTAGCTACAAAACTGCATAAGTATCCAATGAAAGGTGTGATAGCACTCGATGATTGGTGGGAAAAATGGAAAGACAGTACAAAACCAGCAATATCTCCTGTTTTATTGAAAGCTGGAAGAGCATCACAGGTTGAAAGTACAATAAACTGGCTTAATTCAGGTCCGTGCACGAAGAATGTTCAAGCACAAACAAAGGATGAGGCGATAGCGTTTTTAGCCTCAGTAATTTCGACGATGAATGAGAGAGATATGGAAAGTTATTTTTCAAGAGCTCTAGTTGTCGAAGACGTTGATTCCTTTAGGTACATAACTACTACTGCAAGGGATGACTTGATCCTCGTCGCAGATTTTGAGAATTTGAATTTTGTAGATCAAGCGAGCAAGTTACATCATGTTTACATTCCAAAACCTCCTGTTTATACTGAAAACAGAAAAAATGTCATTGAACTTGGATACCTTGCAAAAAGACAACTTACACCTGCTTTGATGGAGATGGGACTCACAGATGAGCAGTCAGAAAAGCTTGCAAGAGAGACGGGTGGAAGCTTGTCTGCTCTGAGAAGGACATTAGGGAACCTACAGACTTCACCAGAATGGGCAAAACCAGATACCTTTATGGAACTCATCCCTGCGTTATTCGTTGAAAGATGGAAAGGAGATAAGATCGGAGATAAACAAGTATTGGAAAGGCTCTCCAACACCAAATACGATACGTTCATTTCGCAGATGAAGAAGTTGAGATTGAAGCAGGATTCTCCAATTTTGCAAATGGAAGACAATAAATGGCGACTTATTTCACCATTTGACGTATTCATGACTCTTTTTCACACTGTTTCAGACGAAACTCTCACGGAATTCAAAAAAATAGTCATTGATGTATTTAGTACTAGTGACAAATATCTCTACTCAGATGAGTTGAGATTGGGTATTGCACAGACACTCGTACTTATAGCGGTCTTCGGAGATAAACGTTGTAATGGTAAAATTGGCTCCTATTCAGTGCAGTCTTGGGTGGATCAAATTGTTAGAAAACTGCTCAAAGATGATAAAGAGGAGCTTTGGTACTCTATTTCGGATGTTCTTCCGCTTATTGCAGAAGCCTCGCCAGGTGAGTTTCTCAGTGTCGTTGAAGAATCACTGAATAAAATGTCATCACCTATTATGGTACTTTTTCAAGAAAACGAGAGTGGCTTAGACTCGAGGATGAAATGCTATAACCTTATTTGGGCCATTGAGTCCTTAGCATGGGATCCGTCATTCATCGGACAAACTACCCGAATTCTCGCAAAGCTTGTGTCACTAAACAAAGACAGGAAAAGTGCTAGCCAGCTTGAGAATTCACTTAGATCTATACTTCACATAATTCACCCAAGCACATATGCAGGCCTTCAAGAACGTCTCAAGGCTTTGGATAAAATTATAGAAATGGAACCAGACGTTGGATGGAAGCTTTTACTACAACTAATTCCACACAGTTATGACAGCTGCCAAATAAATCAAAAAATGTTATGGCGGAACGTTGTAGAAATTGGTGAGCAACTTTCTAACACGAGTTCTAGTAACAATGAGGTCGAGAATCGTCATGAAGCCATTCATGATTTGGTTGGAAAGCTATTAAAACATGTTGGAAACGATGCAAAGAAATGGGCAGATGCGATAGATTTAATGTCAGAGCTTCCAAGAAGTGATCGAGAACAAATACTGAGTAGGCTGCAGAAAAAAGTTGGTAAGCTTAATGATCCATATAATGAACTATCGGAAAAAATAAGAATTATACTCTCCAGTCATCGATCGTATCCCCATAAATTTTGGTCAATATCTGAACCAGAACTCCAGAAATTGGAAGGTATATATACCATTCTCCAACCAAATGATTTGGTTCAGCAGTACAGTTACCTCTTTAATGACTTTTGGCCAAAGATTCCTGCAGGTTTAAGAGTAGAAAACGAAAATACAGAAAAGAGAATAGAAGAATTCAGAGTTAATGCAATTCGTGATGTAATAGGCAAAATAGGTCTTGAAGGTATAATTACTATGGCATCAGCTGTGAAATACCCTCACATGATTGGCAACCTAATTTCAAAAGTTAGCCTAACAAGAGAACAGGAAGAATACTTGCTCTCTCTACTTACTGAGCAGAATGACAATAAGATAAAGCTTGCTAAAGCCTACGTCCATGCATGTGCTTTTGAGAAAGGACAAGGATGGGTAGATGAGGTTCTGAATAGTGCGGGATACGAAAACTGGGGACAGGAACAAATTGTAAATTTCTTTCTTGCTTTACCAGAGAACAAGATTGTTTGGGAACTCGTGGAAAATGTTGGAAAGGAGATTAGCAAAGAATACTGGAACAAATTTCAGTTTCAGTCACTTAATTTGTCTAATGAAGAGCTAATATATATGCTAAGGATGCTTTTAACGGCTGGTAGAGCTTTGTACTCATTGGAAATCAGCGCTAATATCAGCGAAAAGCTTCCTCCAAGCCTTATAGCCGAAATTCTTGAAGGTGCTAGTCTAGAGGGTAACATAAGTCCATTAGAGCCTGATGCATTGTGCATAGAAAATCTCTTTGAAATTCTCTATGCCTCGGGTGAAATACCTCCTGAAAGGATGGTTAGTCTTGAAGAGATGTACCTACCCGTCCTCACAGCAGTTGGGAGTACAAGACCTCCAGAATTCATTTATAAGAAACTAGCAATAGATCCAAGTTACTTTGCCAAATTGGTAGTAAGTCTGTGCACTCCAGAGGATCAAGATAGTACTGAAGAATATCACATCACTGAATTGGATAGACAGAGAGTCTCGTCCATTCGTGATTTACTTTTAGCATGGAACATTGTACCAGGCAGTTTGAATGGACAGATCGATTATAACAAGCTGCAAAAGTGGATAAAGGAAGCCAAAAAATTATGCAAGAATGCAGAGAGGATAAAATGTTGTGATCGTTTCATAGGTAATGTCTTGACGCATGTTCCGCCGGATAAAAACAACAACTGGCCACCAGAAGAATTGGCGAAGTTGATAGATGAGGCAGGAAGCAGGGATTTAGAAGCAGGTTTCTTGGACGGCATCCTGGAAGAAGTTGAAGTTGGGGAAGTAAGTATGATCAACGTTAACCAGAAGCGACAAGTTGCAGAACAACTGCGCAACCGCGCAAAAGAACTTAACATTTTGTATCCAAGAACGGCCACAATCTTGCAGAATGCCGCACAGCATCACGAATCCATGGCAAAATGGTTGGAAGATGCGCTAAAGAAATCTTTGGAGGAATGATTACAGTACTCAAGTCAATTTACTGGTGCTTGATTATTTATGATAGAACGAATTCGACGCATTTACATGAGACAAACATCTCAACTCTACAATTGTTAATAGATGATAATTCAGTACATATGTGTAATTACTCATATATTTAATCAACAGAAGGTGATGATTTTGAAAGAACAACTCAAGCTAACCGACAAATTTGAGTATGAAGGACTATGGTGGCTTCCAGATAATCAGGGTGGCGAAATTGCAGGCAACCTTTTGTTTGATCCAGACGACGGAGCGACACTGAAGCTAATCGGATCCTTTAAAAGCATCCAGGACCTTAACACTTCTCCGAAATATGAAGTCATATTTGGAATTTCAACGAATGGTAAATATATAACGCTTTACAACTGTATGGAGATACGATGTTCACTAAACCTTCCTGGACTTTTAGTATCTCAATACTACGTTGATACAATTATCATGGGTGGACACTTTTTAAAGCCTGCAGATATACAATTCAAAAAAGTCTCAGTTATGTATCAGTATCTGAATGAATGGGTAAATATCTCAGCGTTCGAGATGCAACGTTTTAAAGAACCACCTGGTGTTAAAATAATTTGTACATTGCCAAGACCTATTAGTACAAGAATTAATGATAATCTAATAGTCTCATTTGATTTTGAAGCCAGTGCATCTACAAGATCGGTTGTCCAAAAGGAGGTTTACATGGAACAAAGAACAGTTGTGAATTTTGAGTCCTCTGAAGGATTGCGCTACCAAGAATTCTTTGAAACATTGAAGAGTATTCAGAACGTTCTATCATTTGCTGTTAAGCGATATGTGTATCCACTACGTATAGTTGGTTCTACAAAGACTAATAATACGGTTGATTCTAATAGCACTGAAAATTCAAATGTTGAATTGTTTTACAAGATTAGAAACATTCAGAGAGTTGATAAACCCATACTTCCTAATGAAATGCTGTTTACTTTCAAGGACGTATCAGGGAGACTTGAAGAATTTCTTGGGAACTGGTTTAAAAAGCGAGAACTACTGGATGAAGCATTTTCCACATATTTTGATACCTTGTACAATCCACATATGTATCAGAAGCAAAAATTTCTGGCTTTGACACAAACTATAGAATCATATCATCAACGTGTCTGCGATGGAAAATATGTATCTGACGAGGAATATGAGAAGGTTTATGACAAACTTGTGGAAAACATACCAAACGAGATAAAAGGAAGTGAGGATGGTCGCAACCTAGCAGAGAGACTGAAAGAATACTTGAGGTATGGAAATGAGCTATCCCTTAGGAGAAGATTAAAAGATATTCTTAATACTCACAAAGCAGTATTTACTGGACTTATAGAAGATGAGGCAGAGTTTATTAACGATGTTATCAATACAAGAAACTATTTTACCCACTACAACGAAAAATTGAGAGAGGAAGCAGCTTCAGGAGCTGATTTATTTTATCTCACGGAAAAGTTGAAGATATTGGTAGAAACATGTTTGCTATCTGAACTTGGTTTCCGTAATGAAGAAATTTCATCGTTTTTTCATAAGAATCGAAACTATAGACACTTAATTAATACGCAATAATTGTTTCTTGTGATATATCTATGGACATATGTATAGTTCTCCTTGCCAGATTCTGCATGATTGGATTACTTTTGAACTGGACATAGATTGGTGAGCAAAGCTGAATTTAGACTAAAAGGCAAAATAGATTTGTGCTAAAAAATCTAAGTAAGAAACTTGGCAGAAGGTTCACAAAAGAGATGAAAGAGAAGATACAAAAGGCAGATGAGAAGACGATCGACTACATTGGTGGGAATTTATTCTTTGTATACTCAGAAGATTCTTTACGATCCTTATCCTGTGGTTTATGAGAACAATAATTGGTGTTCTTGAAACAAGCGGAATTCTCTCCTCCTTAAGCCAATTTGAATTAACTTTGCATATCAACATTTCTCGCGGACACTTGATATGATTCACTGCGCTATCTTGAATTTTTCAAAATTGTATGGTATAATTTGTGAGGCTGTATAAGGATTTTGCAAGGTAGGAGAACATAAGGGTAGAACCTGAGGAGAGGTGGCCGAGGGGTCGAAGGCACACGCCTGGAGAGCGTGCGGCGGCCACAATCCGCCCGTGGGTTCAAATCCCACCCTCTCCGCCAAAGGAATGAGCATTTTTGACCGGGACTTTCGTCCCGGTCTTTCGATTACTTTCTTTCTATTTCCGAGATTCCTTTAGCCGAAGGGAGGGAAAAATATGGGCCGATTGAGTCCCAAGGAGATTTCTGAGAAGGTTAAGGAAATTGCACAACCTATTATTGAAAGAATGGGGTTTGAATTATTTGATGTTAAATACAGAATTCAATCGGGAAGATGGGTTCTAACAGTGATTATAGATAACCCAAAAGATTACGTAAGTACAAAAGATTGTGAGATGGTGTCCTATGAGCTTGAAGGGAAACTTGATGTCGAAGATTTGATACCTGGTAGATATTTTCTTGAAGTGTCCTCGCCAGGCTTGGATAGACCTTTGAGAAATATCCAGGATTTTTCAAGGTTTGTGGGTGAGCTTGCTAAGGTAAAAACAGATAGAACTTACAGAGGGTATATAAAGAGTGTAGATGTTGAGAAGCAAGAAATAGTACTAGATGTTGATGGAAAGGATGTTTTAATTAAATATGGAGATGTGAAATCGGCAAATCTTGAAGTTGAATTTTGAAAAGTAATCGGCTGAATTTAATGAGCAAGTGTAATAAAACGAGAATACTTGAAATAGCGGAGATATAGAGGAGGTATGTAATTATGAATAGTCCTATGCTGTTAGAAGCGCTTAGGGAATTGGAAAGAGAAAAGGGTATTACCGTAGATGAATCCATAGATATTCTTGAAAAGGCGTTGATGAGTGCTTACAAAAACAAAACGGGTGAGAGAAACGTTGAGATTGTTATAAATAAACTATCAGGTGAAATTGAGGCATATCAGATGCTGGAAGTTGTCGACAAGGTTGAGAATGAACATTTGCAAATTTCACTTGATGATGCCCTGAAAATCAAGCCAGATGCAGTAATTGGAGATATTGTTAAGAAAAAGATGAATATCAAGAAACTTGGTAGATTTGCTGTCCAAGTCGCCAAGCAAGTGCTTATTCAGAAAATCAGAGAGATCGAAAAGGAAAAACAGTATGAAAGGTATTCTGACCTTGTAAGAAGGGTCGTTACAGCGGAAGTGTTGAGGGTAACTCCTGAGTTCTTGGATATAAGGATAGGGAAACTGGAGACACATTTGCCAAACAAAGAGTGGATTCCTGGCGAGACTTTTGAACAATCCGATCTCATAAAGGTCTATGTTAGAGATGTTAAAAGAGATAAGAAAGGTCCAAAGATAATTGTTAGTCGAACTGATCCAGAATTTGTTGTAGGTCTCTTAGAACTTGAGGTACCTGAGATCGAAAATGGTATAATAGAAATAGTGAAGGTTGTTAGAGAACCTGGCGTACGTACAAAAATGGCCGTCATTTCCCATGACGCAAAAGTTGATCCAGTAGGTTCTTGCATAGGTCATGAAGGTTCAAGGATTATCTCAGTGTTGAAAGAACTGAAGTTCGAGAAACTTGATGTTATAAGATGGTCAGACGATCCAAAGGAACTCATTGCGAATGCGTTACTTCCTGCATCTGTCGTTGATGTCGAAATATTGGATTATGAAGCAAAGGCTTCACGAGTCCTGGTGTCGCCAAATCAACTCTCTTTAGCGATCGGTAAGGCTGGACAAAATGCTAGACTTGCGGCAAAGTTGACTGGTTGGAAGATAGATATTAAACCCGTTATGAATGCTTGACAGCTTGTATCATATCTGAATATCTAAGGAGCGATACTATGCATGTGGATAATCTTAAGAAGGAATTGAAGGATAGGCAGTACAGAATGACTCCTCAAAGAGAACAAGTTTTAAAGGTTTTTTTGGAGACTAATAGCGAACACCTTGGCGCAGAAGAGGTCTATAGATACCTTTTAAATAAGAGAATAAATGTAAGTAAGGCAACTGTTTACAGAACAGTCGATTTACTTGTTGAACTTGGTTTTCTAAGAAAACTACAGTTCGATGAAGGTGTCTACAGATATGAGCTTGTTGACAAAGATAGCAAGCATTCGCATTTTATCTGCAACTCTTGTGGGAAGATATATGAATTGAAGAACGAACTCTCACCGGAAAAAGTTCTTCGCGAATACATATTATCACTCGAAAAGCTTGGATATAAGACAGATGAGATAGACCTGAAATTTAGAGGGACCTGTCCCAAGTGTGCCAAGAAGATGAAAAAGACGGTTCGATGATCTTACAAGCTCGTAAGCGCATTATCCTCGACGTTTGATTTGGCATGTTCAGACCACATGAGGTAGATTGCAAACGTTGCTGCAAATGCAAGGGAGATTATGAAATGATTTGGCAATGATGGGAGTTTTGAAAAGATGTGGGCTACAGCTTTTGTAAACCATGAAAACGGTTGCAAGCCGTAAAGTATGAGAGATGATATGGCATAGAGCTTGATTGAGTAGAATATATACGCCGCAGTTAATCCAAACATCACGATCTCAACTGGAAAACTGACAAGCATCGTTGCAATGATTGAGAATGGGTTCACAGAGCCTATGAGTGCAACAAATGGCGAGCTTCCAAGAAATCCACCTATATTTGCAGTTATGTTGTTTGTTGAGGCAAAAACCCCGAGCGTTGCAAAAAATGTCATGTAAAAGGATAAAGATAGTGCTATTCCAGGTTCTGAAAGGACCATAGCAATCCCGACTAATGAGACCAAGTTAATCGGATTGATTTTTATATCTAGCACTCTTAGCAATGTCCACAAGTATATCATTAGTAGCGCACGGATGGATGGTATGTTCATACCAGAGCCTATTACGAATATTGTTGGAAAGATCAGAGCTATCAAAATCTTCGGTATTTTCTTGTATGTGAATAGTCCAGCTAGGGATAGAGAGAAGATGTAAAGTAGGCTCACATGCATTCCTGAAACGCAGAATATGTGATAAAGGCCACTCTTTACAAAATCATCGTCTCTAGCTGATTTGCCAAAGAGATTCTGGTAGAATGGGTCTATAGCATTTGCGAATGACCTAAACGAATCAAATTGTAGGTATGTTTTGTTGATGAATGAATTGTAGTCTGTTGTTGTAGCATAAAACGTCGGCTTGATGTAGTATCTTGGGTGACTCGTCGTCTTTCTTAGTTCACCCTTGGCGTAGACTATGGTACCTAAAGGCTCTTCTGAGTATATATTTACATCGAAGTTCAGTTTTTTCCAGTTCTTTCCATCGAAGTAGGACAAATTCAATACTGAACTACCGGAATTGACTGCCTTTACACTACCGACGAATTCTGTATCCTTCAGGTCCACGTTCGGGACAGTTAGGATATTGGCAAGTATAAAAAGGAATATGAACATAGCAAATCGTGGGCGTTTGTAAAACATGATCGGGAGAATTAATAATAAAGGTGGGAACTTAATGTACGTTCCCACCAACGCTCCCAAAATGGAGATACCGAAATAAAAAAAAGAAAGATACGATAAAGAGCCCAATCTTGAATACACCCCCATAGTTGGTAAAGGCCTGCAGTGAACTACCCCTCAGAGCATGGGACTTGTGGAGCATCCCAAGGTGACTATATATTCTGCTATAACTAATCATTAGCAAAAACTAATGACATAGACTAATCAACCGAGCTTGCATTTCTACAAGCCCCCGCCTCTATTGGCGGTGGGTAGTTGACTATTATGCGCCGAACTTTTCAAGCCTTCCAGAATATGCAAGTATAAGGTTCATCACGTCTGTTGCGTGGATCGTTCCCCAAGCACCTCTAGCACATTCGAATTCGTTGAATCTTTTTGAAAGTCCCTTTCTCGTGTTCTTGGCATAGAACATTGCCGGTACTGGATGGAATGAGTGTCCTTTCATTGCACATGGTGTAGAGTGGTCACCTGTGATAACCAATACATCTGGGTTGAGTGCCAAGATTTCTGGTACCACTCTGTCTACGTTCTCTATTACGTGAACCTTTCCCGCAAAATTTCCATCCTCGCCGTATGAGTCTGTCTTTTTTATATGTACAAAGAAGAAATCATAGTTATCCCATTCCTTTTTAAGGGTCTCTATCTCGTCTTCTATTGTTTGACCTGTTGGAATAATGGTCATTCCAACAAGTTTTGCAAGGCCTCTGTACATTGGGTATACGGCTATTGCGCCCGCTTTGAATTTGTAGATTTCTGGAAACTGTGGAAGTTTCGGATATTTTGAAAATCCACGTACGAGTGCGAAGTTCATCTTTGGCTGATCTTTCAGAACTTCTCTAATTCTGTCTATCAACTTGTTAACTATGCGTGCAGTCTTTTCTGCTTCTGCAGAAAGTGGTGCAGCGTATTTTATCGGTTTCCCCTCCTTTTGTGGGTCAGCATCTTCTATTTTGTCAGACAGACATTCGCCCGTAAGCTTGAGAACGAACCTATGTTCTTTCCCTGGATAAAATGTTACCTTAACATCTTCAATCTCTTTGATATTTGCGTTCAAAAAATCTACCATTTTCTCGCTTTCTTCTGTTGCCGGTCTTCCTGCCCTTCTATCAATTATGATTTCACCGTCTACTGTTGCAAAGTTTCCCCTCGCAACAACATCTAATTCGCCAACTTCTATGTCTTCGCCAAGTGCTTCGAGTATTCCCCTACCAATTTGATACGTGATTGGGTCATAACCAAATAGTCCAAGGTGTCCCGGCCCACTACCAGGTGTTACTCCGTGCAGAACGGGTATGGTCTGACCAAGATCGCTCAGTGTTGCAAGTTTATCTAGATTCGGTGTATTTGCCTTTGCGAGTGGTGTTAATCCTTCTTCATTGGGGATATCTCCTAGACCATCCATGACAAGAAGAACGATCTTCGAATTGTTAGGTGATATTAGTTCATTTACAAATGTCTGCTTGTCAAATTCTACCATACAACTTACCTCCTTCTTTCGACTGCTTTGCTTTAACTGATTTTTAAACTTATGAAATGTGCAAGGACACCTGAAATCAAGATTCTAAAGTGATAAAATTCACATTCACACATATAATTGTATCACTTTTCTCTCATATTTTCCACAAGCCATTTCTCATTATCAGTGTTTCTTCACCGTTCTTTACACCATATATATTCATGTGCGCGTTTCCAACCATGAAATCGACATGTGTAAGGCTCATATTGATACCAGCTTTTTCCATATCACCATCGAAATCTTCTACGCAAGTTGGATATGCCCTACCAAGTGCAAAATGTGATGCTGCATTCTCATCGTAGAGGGTATTGTAGAAGATTCTACCTAGTTTGTAAATAGGCGATGTGATATCAACAAGAGCTACTTCTCCTATGTATGATGCACCTTCATCCAGGTTGATAAGTTCTTCTAGTATGCTTCTACCTGCCTTTGCATCGAAATCTATGACTTTACCATCCTCAAACTCCAGCCAGAACTCATCTATTATGTTGCCTTGATACACAAGAGGCATGCTACTCGATACTTTACCGTTGACGCCATATTTGTAGGGTGCTGTGAAGACTTCTTCTGTTGGTATATTTGGTAAGAACGGTATGCCATTTTCGTCGTTTTCCATACCGCTCATCCATACATGTTTTGCTGGTAATTGGACTGTAAGTGCCGTATCAGGCCCTTCGTATCTGATTGCATCAAAATGTGCCTGATTCAAGAATTCTTTCCGTCTCTTCAAATTTTCGACATGCTTAAGCAGAGAATCATATCCAGTTACATCTATACGTGCCATGTAAAGTATGTCTTTCCAGAGTTGCTCGGTATCAGGTGTGTTATATACCTTTTGTGCCCACTCAGGGTTTGGCACTCCTGCAACGCACCATCTATTCTTGTTCATCATCGTTCTTTCCATAACATCTTTAAGTGCCATCTGACGTGCTTTTGTGTAAGCACCGAGGCGTGATGATGGAACGTCTGATAACAGATCACCATATGAGCCAACAAGTGAAATAGTGGCAGCACCAGACTCAAGAAAACTCTTGGGCATGTCTACTTCCCAACTGTAGACATTTGTTATAACATCGTCCGGAGCCTTGAGTAGTCTTTGACGGGATAGGTAAGTATCTCCCCAAACAACAAATACATCACTTGCTCCCAAGTCATATGCTTCTTCGACAAAGAGTCTTACATAGTCTTTGTGATCTACAGAGGCATTTATCATTAACTTTTGACCTTTCTGTAGATTTACCCCAAGTTTTAATATCGCTTCAGCGTAATTCTTTAAGAGTTTGTTCTCAATATTATCCATATCTGTCTATACCCCTCTCCAATTATTCTAATCTATTTGAAACAGTGATAATATCAAACCTACGATTATTGCAAAAAAGCCCATATTCGAAGCGTATGCTGTCATCGAAACGAGAAAGGTGACCAGTGAAAGTGTGTAGAATTTCAGTAGATTACCGAATAGCCTACCAAGATTTCGTTCTATCGTGAATCTTGCGTACTCCCTGTGATCTACACCAAGAGAAAGAACAAGCAATCTGAAACGTTTATCAATCGAATAAATCCCGACCAAAAGCTTATAAAGCTGGTATGTTAGCGATAAGGCAGCTATTAAACAAAAAAGAATAAAGAGGTTGTCGAGGTAAGCCCAAATTAATATGAGTACCCCAGCCATCATCATCTCGTTGAATAGGAACAGTGGCTGGTATCTGATTCGAGACCTTTTCGAAACAATTTCAAACGCAATCAGCAATGAAACAAGGCTTCCTATCAAAGTACTTATTAGAGAGCCAAAAATTATGTGTAAAAACTCCCCAATCATTATCCCTTCCTATCCTCCGGTCTTCCTTGTTCTTTGAACATCTCTGCCATTGCACCGACGGTCCCCAAAACGGATGAAGTTTCCAATGGCAAGAATATCTTTGTTGCTTGACCATTTGCGATATCTTTAAGTGTTTCGAGGTATTTAATGGCTATAAGGTCATTCGTTGGATTTCCTTCGTGTATTGATCTAAAGACGTTAACTATCGCAGACGCTTGGCCTTCAGCCTCTGCAACGAGTTTGTATTTGTTTGCATCGGCTACTAGCTTTATCGCTTGAGCCTCACCCTCTGCTCTAAGTATCGCGGACTGCCTTTCACCTTCCGCTTTCGTTATTTCAGACTGTCTTATACCTTCAGCCTCCAATATTGCGGCACGCTTTGTCCTTTCAGCTTTCATCTGTTTGCTCATGGCTTCCATGATATCTTTTGGTGGGTCTATTTTCTTTATTTCAACACGTGTGATTCTTATACCCCATTTGTCTGTTGCTTCATCGAGCACCGTGCGGAGTTTGGTGTTGATATTTTCTCTCGAAGTAAGTGTTTGGTCGAGTTCAAGCTCACCGATGACGTTCCTTAAGTTTGTTTGTGCGAGTTTTATTGTTGCAAATTCGAAGTTGCTTACATTGTATACGGATTTGAATGCGTCGGTAATCTCGTAGTATATGACTGCATCGACTACAACGACGACGTTATCTTTCGTGATAACTTCTTGAGGAGGTACATCGATAACATGTTCCCTCATATCTACCTTTATCATGTGATCGAAGAATGGTATGATGAAATGCAATCCTGCTTTAACTTCTTTCTTAAATCCACCCAAGCGTTCTATCAAACCTCTTTCATACGGACGCACAATCCTAATCCCAGTTGCTGCGATTATCAGAAGTAGAATGGCAACAGCAATTAAAACTATGTACATACAAAGCCCTCCCTTCGAGCTAAATAAATCATCATTCTAAACCAACTCTTAGAAATCATTGAAAGCACTGTTGGAGCCTGATCAATTTTCAATTTCGTAAATCAATTATTATCCGTATTTCCGTTCTTTTCGTCTTTCTCTTTGTTTTCATTGACACCTTGTGAATCTGGAGATGGCTTTTCAGCTTCACCACTTTCAACGTTTCTTTGCTTCTCAATTGGTTTTATTACAACATGTGCACCTTCCACTCCTTCTATTCTCACTATCGCTCCCTTTTCAAATGTGACGTTGTCATCGAAAGAGGTTGCTCTCCACATGTCACCATTTACTTTAACAACACCAGCGGTACCTGCTTTGTTGTCTACTCTTTCGATGACTAAAGCTTCTTTACCCACTATATCGTCAACGTTTATACTACGTATTTGCTCTCCTGAAAGTCTCTTTGCAAGTTTCCGTGTTGAAAGCACCAAGATTGCCGAAACGATGATAAATGTGAGCAATTCAAGAAGTGTATTTTCGTGAAAGTACGCTACAACAGCTGCAGCCAAACTGCCGAGTCCAAACCAAAAGATGAAAAACGTAGGTGTCAATATTTCGATGACCATCAGTATAACTCCAAAAACTATCCAAAACGCAACAGGTGTCAACACCCAGCTCCCCTCCCTAAGAAGTATCTTATTCTGCTAACAAAGTAATCAGATTACTTGATAAGCTAAATTTTTATCCCGTATGCATTGACCATGAAATCGATGAACTTGTCTGCCAATTGTGGATCAAAGAATTTCCCTGAAAGCATTCTAATTTCATTAAGTGCTTGGCTTGGAGTTTTTATCTCCGAATCCCAATCAGCGGAAACAAAATTTGTCACTTCATCATAATAGTCAATTATTGCAATGATCCTTGCATATAGAGGTATCTCCTCACCTTTCAAGCCTTCCGGAAAACCCTTGCCATCCCATCTCTCATGATGATTTCTTGCAGTTGGTATGTACTTCCAAAGAGACTCGTTTATTGAAAGATAGATAGCCCCCATAGTTGGATGATCTTGGTAATGAAGTTCTAAAACTCTCAATCTTGTTGGTGAGTAAAGCATGAGCTGCTCAATGGCGATTTTACCAACATCATGCAATAATGCATGATTTCGCATTTCAACTGCTTCTTCTTCACTCCATCCGAGACAGCGTGCAAAATCCTCAGCCAACTTCGCAACTCTCTGAGAATGCGAAAATCCGTTTTTATCCTCTACTTCTGTCAGTATGATGATATTCACAAATAAAGATCTGAGCAATGTTTCTATTTCTTTGGCATGTGGCGTAATCAAACCAGCCTTCTTGGCATAATATTGAAGTACTGTAGCGTAGTCTTCTTCATTATCTTCAAATTGAGCTATAATTCGTCCATTTTGTTTTATTACGATCTCATCATCTCTTTTGAAGATACACATTCCATCGTCTTTATCTTCGCAAATTGGTTCGATATTGAACGTATCTTTAAACATCTTTATAAATTCCTCCGGTAACATTAATCCACCTACTTTCGACATATTGCATCTCAGACTCTCACCCTCGACTCTTTCTGACTATTCACTCAATAGTCGATTTTATAGAACGTGTGGTTATTTCTTCTTTGAGCTTTGAGAGAAATTCTTCGACCCTCACTCCCTGAATATCTTTTCCTTCTCGTGTCCTAATCGAAATCTGTGACAGTCCTTTTTCCTTCTCGCCAACGATTATCATGTAAGGAACCTTTTTCATCTGGTTCTCTCTTATTCGATATCCGAGTGTTTCGTTTCTATCATCGAGTTCTACCCTTATTTTTTCTTCATCGATCTTTACCGCAACTTCTCTTGCATAATCAACATATTTCTCCGATACAGGGAGTACCACAGCTTGGACTGGTGCGAGCCATGTCGGAAATGCTCCAGCAAAGTGTTCGATTAGTATACCAAAAAACCTTTCGATAGAACCATACAATGCTCTGTGAATCATCACTGGTCGACGTTCACTACCCTCGGAATTTTTATATACGAGTTCAAATCTTTCTGGCATTTGGAAGTCCATTTGAACAGTTGCACACTGCCATTCTCTTCCTAAGATATCTCTAACATGAAAGTCTATCTTGGGACCATAGAATGCCCCTTCACCTTCTGCAACTTCATAGGGGACGCCCATTTTTTCAAGAGCGTCTCTCAATGCCTCAGTTGCTTTATCCCATGTTGCTTTCTCACCCATGTGATCTTCCGGCATCGTGCTCAAAGTGGCACGATACGAAAAACCGAAGATTCCATAAAGTTCGTTGATGAATCTTACAATGTTAGATACCTCATCTACCATCTGGTCTTCTCTACAAAACACATGTGCATCATCTTGTGTAAATGTTCTAACTCTTAACAGTCCATGTAGAACTCCACCACGTTCATATCTATGTACTCTCCCAAATTCAAACAGTCTAATTGGCAATTCTCTGTACGAAACCGGTTTGTTGTTATATATCAATATGTGCCCAGGGCAATTCATAGGTTTGACTGCATAGGTTATTTCCTCTTTTTCGGTGAAGTACATGTTGTCTTTGTAGTGTTCCCAGTGACCGCTTTGTCTCCAAAGCTTTTCATGCATTATAAGGGGTGTGCCAACTTCTTTGTAACCATATTTCTTATGTAGCTCCCTTGACAATGTCATGAGTTCCCCCAATACTGCCATACCATAGGGTAGAAAGATTGGCATTCCTGCCGCTACTTCGGTGTTTATGAAGAATAGGTCGAGTTGAGGACCTAATTTTCTGTGGTCTCTTTTCTTGGCTTCTTCAAGCATCTTCAAGTAGCTATCTAATTCTTCTTTTTTTGCGAACGCAGTTCCGTAGATCCTTTGCAACATCGGATTCTTTTCGCTACCTTTCCAGTAAGCTCCGGAGATAGAGAGCAACTTGAAGTGTTTGACCTTGCCTGTGCTGGGGAGATGTGGTCCACGGCATAGATCAATGAACTCACCTTGTCTATAAAAAGTTACTTTTTCATCAGGTATTCCTTCGATAAGTTCAACTTTGTAGTTCTGACCTCTGTTCTTCATGAATTCGATTGCTTCATCTTTTCCCATCTCAAATCTTTCGATCTTCAGGTCTTCCTTTATGATGTTCTTCATCTCTTCTTCTATTTTGGGCAGGTCTTCTTCTGTTATCTTTGCACCCTCTATATCAAAATCATAATAGAATCCATTTTCGATTGTAGGACCGATACCCAATTTCACTTTATCGGTGCCGTATATTCTTATTACTGCCTGAGCCATTATGTGTGACATCGTGTGTCTGTAGATTTCCACTGCTTCTGGGTCGCTGAGCTTGATGATCCTTAGTTCACAATCAAAGTCTATAGGTCTTTCAAGGTCCCATAATTGATCATTAACAACAGCTCCTACAGCATTCCTATATAGGCTCTCTGATATCTCTTTAGCTATTTGGCCAGGAGTAACAGCACCACTGTATTCTTTAATACCTCCATCTGGTAATTTAACTTTCATGGTCTCAAACACCTCCGATTTCTAATTTTTTGTATATGTAAATAAATAATAAGATATCAACTATAAAACCATACAACAGAGCTAGCGGAATGGTATAGTAAAATGGTACCAAGAAAATCAATGCCTGGATTAGCGAAGCACTCCATTCGTAGTAAAACGAATCTCTGTACAATTCTATCACAACTATTACAAACGTAATGATTATCCAGAGTATATTAATCTGTCTCAACGCAAAGCTTTGATACAAAAGTGAGTATATTATCAACCTTGTAATCTTCAATCTCTTGTCTTCAACGTATATCGATTCTAAAAGAAAAAATAAAGGAGAAAGAGAATAATATTCTCTAAATACGTTATCTACGAATACAGAACTGATGGCGGTTATCCAAACAGCAAATGACATACATCATCACCAAGAACTAGTTAAAGCCCTATTTCTGTTGCTATTTCTTTCATTGCCTCAAGCGAAAGTGTATAGAATTCTTCAAGCGTTAATCCGATAGACTCACAGGATTGCATCTGCTCTCTACTTGCACCTTTTGCAAAAGCTTTCTCCTTGAATCTTTTTTTCAAGAACTCTACATCAACTACTTCAAGCTTCTTCTCAGGTTTTATGAGTGCAGATGCAACGATAAAACCACTTGTTGGGTCAACTGCATACAATGCCTTTTCCATCCTTGTCTCTGGCACCTTTTTCTCGCAATGAGCTAATATTGCATCTTTTATATCGCTACTAACACTGTCTCCTAGTATCTCAACGGTCTTTAACCCGTGCTTTTGTGGATCATCTTTCGTGTAGTCATAATCCAAGTCATGTAGCAATCCGGCTAGTCCCCAGATTTCTTCATCCTCACCAAAGTGCTGAGCTAACTTTCTCATTATTGATTCACATGCTAAACAGTGATTCACAAGGTTTTTATTTGATATGTGCTTTTTTACAAGGTCCAAAGCCTCTTGTCTAGTCAACATAAGCGCCTCCTAAGAATAGTTGTGTTTGCTCCTTATTTAGTATATCACAAAAGTATGTTATAATAAATACAGAACTTTTGGAGGTGGTCTAATGTTTGTCGATTTTCACACACATACAACAGCGTCAGATGGAACCTACAAACCAGAGGACCTTGTGAAAAAAGCGAAATCAATCGGTATTGAAATTATTGCACTGACGGACCACGATACCGTTAGTGGGTTCAATGAAATCGACGATAAATTCGACGATGATCCTGTGATAAGTGTTATTAAAGGTGTCGAGATCAGTGTAGAATATCCAACGGATAGCCTTCATATCCTCGGTTATAATTTCAAAGATTTTGAAACTGTAGGTAAAGTTTTGAACGAGTTGATCGATTTCAGAAATAGAAGGAACGACATGATTTTGAAAAAGATGAACGATATGGGATTTGCCGCTAATATGGAGGAAGTGAAAAGGATAGCTAAAGGTAAGGCAGTCGGCAGACCTCATTTTGCAAGGCTTATGGTAGAAAAGGGGTATGTGAAAAGTATAGATGAAGCTTTCCAGAGATATTTGAAGGACGGTGCTCCACTGTTTGTTGAAAAGAAAAGGTTGAAGCCAAAAGAGGCTATAGAGTTGATAAAGAGCGCTGGCGGAGTCGCAATAATGGCACATCCTTACAACATATTAGACGGTTTACCACTTTTGCCCGAAGGTAGCCCAGATTCGTTCGAAGGTTATATTATTGGTCTTGTTAAGCTGGGATTGGATGGTCTTGAGGTTTTTTATTCTACCCATACAATGGCTCAAACAGATGAATTGTTGAGGATAGCAAAGAAATATGATCTATTGATGACTGCGGGTAGTGATTTTCATGGGGATAACAAGCCCTCTGTAAGGTTGGGAATGAATACTCCGTACAAGTATTTACGAAAGTTTTTGAGCAAACTGGGGTAAGCTCCATGCGAAGTGTTGCAACTCGATTCGGGGTGAAAAAATGGAATCAAAGGAAGTCAGAATAGATAAGGAATTCAAAGACTACAAGATCAATAGGGAGACAGCCCAAGTTGGTGTTCCTAGAACAGATGCATCTTTCTTAAATGAACTGGACGAAGAACAAAAGTCTGCAGTTGTTGAACCTGGTGGAAAGATCGTCGTGATAGCTGGTCCGGGAAGTGGCAAAACAAGGGTTATAACTTACAAAATAGCTCATTTGTTGATAACTGGCATCAAACCTTCGGAAATACTCTTGGTAACATTTACTCGTGCTGCAGCAAGAGAAATGATTGAGCGGGCACAGAGGGTGACGAAGACTGATTTAAATGATATGCTTGCAGGGACGTTTCACCATGTTTGTAACACGCTCCTTAGAAAGTATGGGAATGCTGTCGATTTGAAACCTAATTTCACCATTCTAGATGAAGGTGATGCAAAAAGCTTGATGAATTTTGTAAGGTCAAGATTTGTTACTTCTAAGCAGATGAACAAAGCACTTCCTACTAACAATGAGTTATACAGCCTTTACTCTTACATGAATAACACACTTTCTACTCCATACGAAGTCGTATTAAAAAGGGCGAAAAGATGGATAAATGTTATAGATGTTATAGAACGAATCTTCCAGGAATATACTTTGGAAAAGGGTAAACAAAACGTTGTTGATTACGATGACTTGCTGATTAAAATGCTTCAGTTACTTGAAAACAATGAACATATAAGGGAGGCTATATCGTCGAAATTTAGATGGATATTAGTCGATGAATTCCAAGATACGAACATAGTACAACTCAAGATTGTACAACTCTTGTCGCAAGTACATGGAAATATCTTTGTTGTTGCTGATGATTCGCAGAGTATATATTTTTTCAGGGGAGCGAGATTTGAGAATGTAAGAGAAATAATGAACAATGCAAAAACCTTTAAGATACAGACCAATTACAGGAGTACGGACAAAATCGTCGAGCTTGTGAACAGTGTAATCCCAAGAAGCTCTGTACCTAAGAGATTGAGGTCAGTTAGGCCTGGTTCACAAAAGCCAATAGTTGTCAATACCTATGATCATTTCGATGAAGCAAGTTTCGTTGCTCAGCAGATAATCTCGCATGTCGATGAAGGAGCAAACTATTCTGACATTGCTGTGATATACAGGGCACATTCACACTCTCTTGAGCTACAGCTGGAGTTAGCTAAGAGGAGCATACCATTCAGGATACTATCAGGAATCAGATTTACTGAATCAGCTCATGCAAAAGATGTAATAGCATTTTTGAAATTGATGGTCAATCCATTTGAAACAATTTCGTGGATGAGAATCTTAAAATTGTCAGAAAACGTAGGTGACGCTACTGCAGAGAAAATCGCAAATCAAATACTGTCTCAGGAATCTCCAATAGATGCATTCCTAGCAATGGGTATTAAGAGCGCTAACATAGTTGAGATTAAAGAAATAATGGACTATTGTAGGGGCAAATTACCAAGTGAACAGATAGAGAGATTTTACGAAGGTTTCTATAAGAACTATTTGGAAGTTGAGTATGTTGATTTCAGAGACAGGGAAGAAGATATAGAGAGATTGATAGAAATGGCTAAGTTCTATGATTCCACACAAGATTTCCTGAACGAACTACTTATTTCGGAGGATGTTGGGCGTCAGACAGAGGACGAAGGTAAAGTAACCTTGACAACTGTACACCAAGCAAAGGGACTGGAATGGAAAGTAGTCTTTGTAATAGGTGTTAACCCTGGTGATTTTCCACATTTCCTTGCCGTGAAGGATGGTACGTTGGATGAGGAAGAAAGGCTCTTCTACGTTGCGATAACTCGTGCAAAGGATTATCTCTATATATCTCACTCAGTTCTTTCAAGAAGTAATTACCGTGGATTCAAAGATGTTGATCGTGATTTTATAGAAGATATACTACCACAACTAGTCGAGTTTTGGAGAGTTAGATAGTTTGGAGAGTTCTGATAAATCCGACAAAGGGGATAAGTAGGAAGACATTAGGGGGAGAGCCATGGTAGAATGGTACATAGGTACCAGCGGATTTTCGTTTGATGATTGGATAGGTACGGTTTATCCGAATAACATAAAAAAAGAAGAAATGTTCACTTACTATTGGTACCACTACGGATTCAACTGTGTTGAACTGAATTTTACGTTTTATCAAGTTCCGTCTGAGAAAACGATCATCAGAATAGTGAGAAAAGCACCCCGTGATTTCAAGTTCTCGATCAAGTTGCACAAATCGATTACTCATGATGGTAAGCTTGATGAGATCGATAGTTTTCTCTCAAAAATGAGAATCTTGGAGGAAGAGAATCGACTAATTGGTTATCTTGCACAGTTTCCTTACTCGTTTAGAATGGACGATAGAAACAGAGAATTAGTCAATGCGATCGCAAGTCGAATTGGCTCAGAGAAATTGTTTATTGAATTCAGACATGATAGTTGGGTTGAGTATTGTAAGGAAACATGTAATAATTTTAACTATGTGATGGTGGATTTACCTAGTGTAAGGAATCTGTTCCCACGAACTAGTCTTGAAAGGAATGGGAACGTATATTTACGACTACACGGCAGAAATCTCGAATGGTTTGAATCTGATGAAAAGAGAAGATACGACTATAATTATACAGAAGAAGAGCTTAGTGAATTATTATCCGTACTCTCTCAAGTGAGATTATCAAGAGCCTTTGTGTTTTTCAACAATTGCTACCGTGGGCAAGCACTTAAGAATGCTTTAGTATTTCGTACCTTCGTTGGTGGTGAGAAGATTGCTATCTTCTAATAACGAAAAAAGTGAACGTAACATGCATTTGGATGGTCAAATAAAATGTAGTGATGAAGAATCTCTGATAAAGGCTCTCAAGCGAGGAGATGAAGACGCATATCGCTACTTGTATCGTATATATGGCCCCAAAATAGGCACCTTAGTGAAAGGGTATCTCGGTACAGATGATGTTGATGATGTAATCCAAGAGGTATTTTTAAGAATATATAGGAGTATCAAGAAATTCCGTGGCGATTCTAAACTTTCTACATGGATATATAGGATAGCAATTAACGTGTGTAATAATGTATATAAAAAACTTAAAGGTAAAGAAGTACTTATCGAATTCAGTGATTCAAATGAGGATGACGAATATAGGCAACAATTTCCAGCTGACGAAGATGTTGAAAAGAAAGTAACTGATGAGATACTATATGAGAAGATAAGAGGAATTATCGATAAATTCAGTCCCGAAGATAGAGCTATATTATTCATGAAGGAAATCGATAATATGACTTATGAAGAAATAGGGAAAATACTTGATAAACCAGAAGGAACTGTGAAAAGTAGGCTACATTATATAAAAGAAAGATTGAAAAAGGCTATTGAGGAGGTACTTCCCAGTGAAGGACAGACAGACAGATAAGATATACGATAAAGCTATCAAAATTGCTTCAGCTCAGATGAACTACAAGGCAGGCCCTCTTATGGAGGAAAAGCTTGTTAAGATGATAAGAAAGAGGAAAATAATAAGTGCTATTTACAAAATCGGAGCTTTAGCCGTAATAGTATTGGCAGTATTCCTGATTGGTTCTGAAAAGTTAAGCATTGCTAAGGTTCATTCTCCTTCTGTGGCAAGCGAAACTCTGAATAGTTCGGAGCTTAGTGTTGAAAGTGCTGATAATGCGAGCAATGTCCAGCAACCAAATACGGCAAATTCTAGTGAAGATGAGCAAGATCCTTTTTTCAAAATGATGAAATATGTTTCTATTGCTAGTGATGGTAATTGGTTGACAGGTTGGTGAAGGATAGCATTTCACTTCTCTATCAGGTGATAGATATGAAAACTACAGATTCAAGGGATTTAAGACTGCTTTGTTTTTTTGCTTCATTATTGTCTTTTTATGTAGTGTTTTCTCCTGTACTGGTCTTTTCAGATGGGTATTATGTGAGACTGGTCTATGAGACAAGTAAAAACGAGAGTTTTATGCGCTCAGAAGAAGTTTATGAATCTGGTGATGTAAAGATAGTCACTGTTACAGCTCCGGAAAGATTTACATGGGTAAAGGTGAAAAACAAGTGGTACATAGGAGATGGAACAACTTTATATAGGACTTATCCAATAAAAGATCTACTGGATATCGCAACTGAATATGTGAAGGCTAATCAATTGGACATCTCAAGGGATGGGACATACAAATTCTGTGAAGAGGCCTTTACACTAGAAATTGCTACAATCAACGGAGAAATTGCTAAGATAGTGAGAAAAGTGGGAAATGTAGTTACAACGATGTATATAAACAAATTCCCCAAGCAATTTGACATCAAGAACCTGTTATCTAAGTATACTTTAGTTGATAAAGTGACTATCCCCGAGGAGTTTTTCAAAGTTTTTAGTCTTTTTCTTTGGATGAATGTTACCGAAAAAGAGGGTACAATAAAATGCTCAGGTTACGATATGGAAGGTAGTGTTCTGGAGCTCGAAATTAACAAGACAAACGGTGATATAAAGGTAGATGGTTATTATTTAAAAGTCATTAAGGCCTCGGAGAAGACCCTGAAGGAGATTAAGAATGCGTTGCGCAATAGTTGACGGATACGTAGATGAACCTGCTGTACTGGGGGTTCCTCCTTATGTAAGTACCTATGTAAGATATGCTGGTGGCTTGTTTTTATTGAAAGGATATAACGTAGATTACTATACAATTGATCAAGTGCGTGCCGGAAAATTATGGCACGTTTTTTCTAATTATGAGGTTATTGTTGTGATAGGTGGCTTAACAGTGCCCGGAAGATACATTGGTGGGACACCAATAACCCCTCATGAAGTACAGAAAATATTCGGACAATGTACTAACTCCTACAGAATAATAACAGGTGCTATAGGCAGAGCGTTTTCAAACAAAGGTGGTGCTTTTGCAAAAGAGAGTATAAATTTACAGATGGGATTTGATGAATATATTGAAGATATACCCCACTGGTTCAACAAGAATTCCTATGTTGATGCGGTGCGAGAACTTTCTATTGCAGGTACTGAGATAGTTAAACAACACCCGATGTATCCAAACGTAATCTGCGAAATAGAAGTGTCTCTGGGTTGCGAACGAAGGACATTTTGCACATTCTGTACGGAACCTATCTTGCATCCAAGATTCTTTTCTAGGCCTGTCAAGGATATTGTCAATGAAATCGAGGCATTGTATAAAACAGGTGTGAGAGCTTTTAGACTTGGAAGAAGTGCGAACATATTAGCATATGGCAGTGATTTCAATGGTAGTCAAATCAATCCACTTGCCATAGAGGAGTTATACTCGGAGATAAGAAAAAGATGTCCAAATCTGAAGGTTCTGCATACCGACAATGCCAATCCAAGCTACATTGCAAATAATCTAGAGCCAGCAAGGAAGATAATCGAGACAATCGTTCAGCATAATACATCCGGAGATGTATTTTCATTTGGTGTTGAGAGTTTTGATCCACTGGTGAGAAAGAAGAACAACATAGACGGGACTGTTGAAGATATCGATTTGGCAGTGAGGGCCGTGAACGAGATTGGTGGTATAAGAGATAAAGACGGTGTACCAAAATTACTTCCAGGAATAAACTTGATCTTTGGACTTTTTGGAGAAACGAAAGGAACTTTCGAAACGAACTACAAAAAACTCGTTCAATATCTTGAGAATGATTTACTGATTAGGAGAATAAATTTACGCCAGATAATGATTTTCCCAGCTACACCACTCTACTACTTAGCGCAAAGAAAGGTCATAAGAACCGACAAAAAACTGTTTGAACATTACAAATATCTTATAAGGAATAACGTCGACAATCCTATGCTGAAAAAGGTCTTTCCCATAGGAACGGTCATACGTGATGTTATTCCCGAAAAGAAAGAAGGCAAAACCACATTTGGAAGGCCTTTGGGAACGTACCCTATTCTCGTAGGAATACCCACAAACCTTGATCAACCAAGTAATGTCGTTGTTGTTAACCATGGTCAACGTTCCGTGACCGGTATAAGGCTGACGGATTTCTCTAACCTAACCTTAGAAGAATTATCAGCTATACCTGGAATAGGAAATAAAAGTGCGATAAGGATCAAAAACGGAGATTATTCTACTATTAATGCTGAAACAATAACGTTTCTGAGAAAATATTTTCTAATGTAAAAAAATAACAATCTACTGATATAATAGAAGTGCTAAGTTGAAAAATCAAAATAACACAAGATAGGGGGGAATACTTATGAGAAGATTTTTTGTCTCAATTATTTGTGTTTTACTCGCCATAAGCACATTCGCCGCTTATAAAGATGTTGATGAATCACATTGGGCATATGAAGCTATAAGCACATTAGGAGATCTTGAAATCATAACTGGGTTCCCTGATGGTACGTATAGGGGAAATGAAGTTATAACCAGATATCAAGTAGCAGTCTTGATGTACAGACTCTATTCTGTTCTCAACCAGAGATTGGAAGAACTCAAAGCGAAGTTGAATACCGTTGAATCACAGATGAACTCAAGGATTGACCAAATGTCAATTAGTCAATCAATCCAAATAAGTACTCTGAGTAGTCTACAAAAAGCTGATTTTGATAAGCAGCTAAACGATTTAAAGGTAACACTTAACATACTTTCCGAAAATGTGAAAAAGGTATCGCAAGATTTTTCTGACCTTTCTGCTACTACCAGTAAACTTTCCAAAGATATTGCTGACAGTAAGAATCAATATAATGATTTGAAGAAGCTCCTCAACGATGTCTACGACAAATATGGTCTCCTTTATACCAAGGTGGGGGAACTAGAGAATCAGCTTAATTTGCTTGTGAATTATGTTAATGAAGCAGACAAAAAGATCGAATCTGTTGAGAAAAGCTTGGAAAACAAATTGGCTCTTTTGGAAGCAGAAATAGGGGAACTGAAGAAAGAACTTGCAGAGTTAGAAAAAAAAGAGGTTGATAAACCAACTACCGGGGTTAGTACAGACTACACCTATGATAGCGATATCGAGGAAGTAAAGGCAAAGCTCGAGTATTTGACGAAACAGCAAGCAGGCTATAAGTCTATCGAGTCTGATATTGCCAAACTGAGGGAAGAGGTTGGAAAAACAAAAGAAGAAGTGGAAAAGCTGAGAGCTTTCCAAATGACTATTTCCGGCTCCAGTCCGAATAACACACAAGTTCTACCAGAAGAAGAAGTTGCTAGAATCTTTGAAGAAATAGAATCAATAAAGAGAGATTTAAAAGAATTAAGGGAACCTTATCAAATCGGGAATGAAGAATTAAATGTGGATACTGATCGTATAAAGATACTTGAGAACAAGCTCAGTACTTTATCAAATGAAGTTGCGAGACTTTCATTGATGAGCAATCAAATACAAAGCGACTTAGATAAAATAAAGCAAATGATAAACAACATGTCGAAAAATGGTCAAGGAGGATCAGTTGAAAGTGAGATACTCACAGATTTGGATTCTTTGTTCGAAGATATGAAATCAAGAATTCTCGCATCAGCTGAAATGAATGCACTCATAGCATCGGTCGATCAATTCACTAAACTTGAAAGTAACGTAGACAGTGTGAAGCAAAAGGTTAGTTTCATAGAGCAAAAGATAGAAGAACTGTCATCAAAGGTAGATGAAAAAGGCTCAGTGAATGAACTCAAAGAGATCAAAGCAGAGGTCGAAAATCTGAAAGAAATTCTATCAGAGCTCGGTTCGATCTCGGTTGATAGTCAAGCTATTGAGAAGATTTCCAAAGCCATTGAATTGAAGAATCAAGATTTAGGAAAGCTATCGGATGAGATCTTTAGTCTGACGAGAAGAGTTGATGATCTAGCAAACAAAATGAGTGAGATCTCGGATAGAATATCCAGACTTTCTCAAAATACTGGTCAAGAGCTCCAACAAATAGAAATGGATAGCCTCAAAAACAGAGTAAAAAACTTGGAACAAGAAATGCAGAATAAGATTTCAGTTGCTCAACTAAACTCAGTTAACTTGAACGTACAAAAGGTTTTGACAATGGTGCTTGATCTAGAAGAAAAAGTAAAGGCTCTACAGGAAAAGGTCGTAAAAATGCCGGAAGGTTCACAGATTGCACAATCACAACAATCACAGGTAAAGAGTTCAGTTGAGGTTGATCTTTCTCGGTATGCCAACAAAGAGGATTTGGACAATGCGTTTACCGAGTTATCGAACTTGAAGAGAGAGTTATCTGCTTACAGTTCTCAACTTGACAAATTGTCCAAGGAAGTTTCCGAAAAGCTTGCTGGAATGTCGATATCGAAGATTGAGGATGAGGTTTTACAAGAGGTATCTCGTCTTGCAGAAGATGTAGCAAGGCTGGATGAGCTTTGCACCAAGTTGTCACAGGAAATAGATTCAAAGATCGGCAGAAATGAGTTTAAGAAGGAAATTACATCTTCTTTCATTATTGAAACAACAAGTATATGGTATGAAATTGAGGAAATCGAACAATGCATGAGTGAAATGAGAGATAATATCAAGGCAGTGGTAAATTCAGTTGACGATTTATCTGAAAGAATGAAAGGTATCGAAGAGAGAGAGATTGGTCTCAGCAAGGGTCTTGCAACTGTTGTGGAGAAGACTGTGACCATTGAGAACTTTGAGATTTCCACAAAAGGACTAGCATCGGCAATAGAACAGGTTTATAATGAAAACAGCGGACTAAAGGTACAACTAGTCAAGGTAGAGGATCGTATGAACAAGCTAGAAGGTGACAACGCAAAACTCATGAATTCTTCGCAGGAATTGGAGAAGCGCTTTGAGGAAATGGTAACGATTGAAATGATGCAGGAGAACTTAGAAACACTGGAAACCAAGATCTTAGATCAGTTACAAATTTTGCAGGATGATTATGCAAACAAACTTGCAGAGATGGATGAAAAACTCACGGTACAGAGTGTATCAATTGAGACCAAGTTAGATGAACTGACAGCAACCATGGAATCAAAGGTAACACAACTTTCCGAGAAAGACACGCAGTTTGAGAAGAGCATTTCAGAACTAGCTGAAAAACAAATTGGTGTTGAAAAAACCATAGATGGACTCAAGGAGTCGAGTGCGGTAATTCTTGAAGAAGCTTCCACGACATCTGAACGGATTTCAAAGCTTGAATCAGAGCTTGAAAATGAGAAACGAAAAACAAGTATATTGATGTTGTTATTGATTGGAGTCTCTCTAGGCTTTGGGTTCTGGATTTACAATTCACTATAGGATGATATCTACCCTACCGTCTATAGAGGCGGAGGTTTGTCAAAGCCTTAGTTGGCTAGCCTCAACCAGAGTCGAAAGACTATTGGGCTACGTTAGGCAGGTCATGACACCTTCGAGTACTGCTCAAGCTCTAAGCGTAGATTCTGTCGTATGGGTCTAAACAGTCCTGAGAGGTAGGGATAGTATCTATAACAAGAGCCTGTTTAACATAGGGGATGAGCACCTAACTCCACTAAGGAGGATTACCACCTATGGTTTATTATGGTCTATGCGATTTCAATCGATGGGAGACCACCCATGTCGACGAAAGGCGTGGGAGGGTGAGAAGACTTTTGAAGCAAGGCCTTGCAAAAGAGGAGACATTTCTCTCCACGTAGAAAGTGAAGTCTCCTACGCTTGTTTTTAATGAAATTGAGGTGGCATATGCTTTTCTACTCGTTCTTGACTGTTAACTTTAGAAACGGTTTTCTCTTTTTTATGAACATCATACTTCCTGTCGTTCTTCTTCTCTTATTTGGCTCTGTTTTCGGTAAGCAAGAGTCTCAGATTACTGTTGCCTTCTATTCTGATAGACAGCTAACAGACCTCAACAGTAGCTGGAACAGACTGGAAAGTATCCCGACAGTAGAAGAGATGAAAGAAATGGATAGTGATATCGTGATAATTGCAAACGATGGAAAGATAGATGTTTACCTTCTTTCCTCGTTTTCTTCTGTAGATAGCGAGGTTACGATGTTCAGGCTTAAATATGCATCAGCTCAAAATGAGAAACCAATAGTAAATATCGTAGAAAACAAGATAACGTTTAAGAGACAACTTTCCGATTTGGAGTACATAATGATCGGCGTAATTGCAATCTCTCTATTTTCTGTTGGTATGAATGCCGGTGTGACGTTGTTTTCGGAATACGTTCAGTATGGGTTATTTAGAAGATTCATGCTTACCAACGTGAACAGACTTTATTTGTTGCTGAGTGCAACCGGTGCGCAGATAATAACGGGGATCATATCATCAGGCTTGGTTATCGCCATCTCTTGGCTCATCTTCAAAGTAAATCTCTTCATATCACCACAATTCATCTTCATGTATCTATTTGTTGTCTTTGCTTCGATAATGGTTAGCCTCGGATTAGGTGTCGTTCTTAGCCTCATTTTCAAAAAATCAGCCTCGACTATCGCTCAGATTCTCTACACGATTTTCATGTTCTTCTCTGGTGTGTATTTTCCAATCACATTCCTGCCAAAACCCTTACAGATTGTATCCTACTTCACGCCACCAAGGTACATGCATGTACTTTTTCAAAAGGTGTATGGTATAGATATTATCAGCATTCAAGGCTTTTGGATTACCTGTGTTTTGTTTATAGTCATAGGTGCCGCACTGGGTAGCTATGCAATTGGTAAGTTTTTGAAACCTGCATAAAAACATAAGAGATTATTAAATGCAAGTAGGTGATAGCTTATGAGCAATAATGGAGAAACGGGAAGTGCAACAGTCCTAGAGGTAAATAATCTCAAGAAATACTATCCCTCAGTCAAAGCAGTAGATGATATTTCATTTGAAGTAAATGCGGGTGAGATTGTTTCAATACTCGGACCAAATGGTGCTGGAAAGACCACAACGATAGAGATCATCGAAGGACTTCGAACAAAAGATGAGGGAGAAATATCGTACTTTGGGCGATTCAAGGAGGTAAATAATGAAGTTAAGAATAGAGTAGGAGTATGCTTCCAAGAAAATTCATTCTTTGAAGACCTGACAGTTTCCGAGACTATAAGACTTTACAAATCTTTGTATGAAAAAAGTTTGGATACAAAAGAGTTGATAGAAATTTTTGAACTTGGAGAAAAGGTTAAAACGCGTATAAGGCACTTATCAGGTGGTCAGAAGCAACGCTTAGCAGTGGCATTGGCATTCGTTAATGATCCAGACTTGGTTTTCTTGGATGAACCGACGGTAGGACTGGATCCCCACGCAAGAAGAAACCTATGGGAAATCATATTGAAATTCAAATCTCAAGGTAAAGGAATTGTGCTAACCACTCACTACATGGATGAAGCACAGCAACTATCAGATAAAGTTTACATCATGGACCATGGAAATATCATCGCCGCAGGTTCTCCTCAAGAATTGATAAACTCATCGGGGTTGGAGTCGGTTATAGAATTTCCTGAGGAGTCCTCGGCGTTATTTGAAGATGTCATCATCGCCGGAGAATACGCTTATCTTCACATACGTGATACAGTCTCGGCGATAAGAAAGCTCTTGGAAAGTAACGTAACAAATTTTGTTGTAAGACAGCCCACTTTGGAAGATGTGTTCCTAAAGCTCACGGGTAAGAAGATCGATTAGTGGAAGGGACAAAAGAACATGAAAAGATATCTTGTCCTATTCAAAAGTCTTTTCAAGGAACTCTTCCTAACATCTAAAGATTCTGTATTTTGGCTCACTATTTTCCCAACCATTTTGTTTTTAATCTTAACATCAATATTTGGCAACATGGAAGAAAATGTGCAGTTCCGAGTAAAAGTTCTAGGGGATAGTGAGATGCTAAAAGGTATTCTGGACAACATAGAGCAAATGGATGCTGAATTCATCCAGGACTATTCCCAAGAAACAATAGATGCTCTAAAGGTAGAACTGGAAAGAGACAATATAGACGCAATTCTTATCTTGCCCAATGACTTTGACAAACTCTACTCAACTTCATTGTTGCTTAGAAAAACGTTTCTATTTCGGCAGGTACCTGTCGAATTGTATGACGTACCTTTGAGGCAGTCTTCTGCTATCGCTTCCGATGTAATAAAAGGCATATTTGGCTCTATGGATATCCCAGAGAATGTTGGGTATGAAGTGCACAATTTATCGGGGGAGCAGTACGATTACAACAATTTCATATATCCTGGTATTATAGGAATGACGATTATGTCAGTCTTTCTGTGCGCATTCATGAGCTATCTAATCTATTTTAGGCGCAAGAAAATACTTAGGAAAATATCTACTACGCCCATAAGTATGATCAACGTTTACCTAACAACAGCCGCCGTAAATTTGATTGCTCTTATTATAGGATTGTGTGGACTAAGTATAGTTGCATATTTTCTTGGTGTTGACGTAGTCACATACCTACCTTCGATGATTGTTCATACCCTTATTGCATGTGCCGTCTTAACTATGATGACTTTGGTTGTCATGACATTTTCAAGTAACTCATCAGGTTTATTTGTCTTTCAACAAGTATTCCTACAAATTCAGATGTTCGCTGGAGGTTTCTATTTCCCATTGAAGGTGCTTACTCCTTTCATAAGAAAATTGGCAAATTTCTTGCCGATTACTTATACAGTCGATGGTATAAGGTCTGCGAAGGGGTTGAATAGCTTAAATACCAACCATTACATCGTTCCGTTGATTTACCTTCTCCTGAGCACGTTGATAGTTCTATTCCGTTCGAGGAAACTTACAGTTCTGCAGTGAAAAATAGAGGCCTACCAAATTCTAACTTGCAGAATAAAATTGTGGTGAAGGAGTGTACCATGAAAAATCATTTAGTTTTATTTGTCAGTCTTTTCAAACAACTCTTTCTGAGGTCCAAAGAATCCGTATTCTGGCTTGCGATTTTCCCGATCGTACTTTTTTTGATTCTAACTGCCATATTTGGTAATATGGATGAGAATGTACAATTTAGGGTGAAAATATTGGGAGAGAGCAAGACACTTGAAAAAATATTGAGCGACATAGAACAGATGGACGCTGAATTCATTGCAGACTATTCACAAGAAACGATCGACACACTGAAAAAGAACATAGAAGAAGATAAATTGGATACGCTCGTGGTTCTACCAGAGGATTTTGACAGGAATTATTCAAGTGCATTGCTACTTAGAAGGACATTGCTATTCCGTCAAGTACCAGTAGAATTGCATTATGCACCTGTTAGGCAATCTTCAGCCCTTGCTTTTGATGTAGTAAAGGGTATATTCAATTCGATGGATGTTGTGGAAAGTGTCAAGTATGAGGTGCATAACCTGTCGCAAGAGCAGTACGATTACAACAATTTCATATATCCCGGCGTTGTTGGAATGGCTATCATGTCCGTCTTTCTGTTTGGATTTATGAACGAACTTGTATATTTTCGACGTAAGGGAACGTTCAAAAAGCTGTCTACGACACCTACAAAGATGGTTACTATCTACATAATGGCAGCGATTGTTAACATAATTAGTATGATATTATCATTATTTGTTTTGAGCCTTGTTGCTTATTTTCTCGGGGTTGATGTGATTACTTATTTACCTTCTATACTTATTCACACTTTGCTCTCATGTGCAGTTCTAACGATGTTGACTTTGGCTATAATGACCTTCTCAAATAATCCAACAGGTTTATTTATCTTTCAACAAGTATTCCTACAAATTCAGATGTTCTTGGGAGGTTTCTATTTTCCATTGAAGATGCTCAGCCCATTCATAACAAAGTTGGCAAGTCTTTTGCCATTGACTTACACAGTAGATGGCATGAGAGTTGTAAAGGGGTTAAACAGTTTTGAATATAATCATTTCACCGTTCCGCTTATCTATCTTGCAGTAAGTACATTGATAGTTTTAATGAGGGCAAAGAAATTGGGAGTTTCAGAATAGCTATACACATTCAAAATCTTGATGCGTAACTGCGATATATTGAGAGGTATTGAAATGAAAAAGTGGCTTTACTTGCTCTTGGTTGTCATTCTAGTCACAGTTATCTCTTTCATTTTTATCTCAAATATCTCAAACGTATCTCATAATCATGCCGAAGCATTCTTTACCATAGATGGTTCGCTAGTTGATAAAGTTGTACAATTCATCGATTCATCTCAGCATTTTCTGTACGTCTCCGCACTCGATGTTTCCCATCCAATTATCTTGAAAACACTGTCAGATGCGCTTAATAGGGGTATCGATGTAAAGGTGCTCACGGAGAATCCAGTTGTCGAGCTTCCTTCAAAGATGGATATTTCTAAAGGATTGCATCATGTGAAGTTTATGGTAAATGAAAATGGCGTAGTCTTCGGTTCCGCAAATTTCAGTGAGAGTGGATTGGAAACAGGGCTAAACGATATTATTTTCTTTTCAAATGAATACTCAGAAAGATTCAAGAAATTCTTTCTGAATGCTTGGGAATACGGTAAAATTACAACAACTGATGGCTTTTTGGTCTCCCCTATAGACAATGTTGAGGAATCTGTAGTAAAATTGATATTGAAAGCCGATAAGAGAATTTACGTATGTATTTACGCATTAACGGATGCAAATTTAGTTTCAGCACTGAAATTCAAAGAGAGTAAGGGCGTAGACGTACGAATTCTCACCGATAAGTGGTTTCGAAGTAGCCCTCTGTATAAGGTGAGTACCAGGAATATCAAAGTGGTAGAATCAAGGATGTTACATCACAAATTCATTTTAGCAGATGGTACACTTATCACAGGTTCTACGAATTACACGGAGAGCGGTTTCCATAAAAACGTGGAGATGATCTATATAACAAGAGATAAGCAACTAGTCAAGGAGTATGAAAGGGTATTTTCAGAGATAGAGAATTCGGTATTTTGAAACATTTTGAGGTGAATCATGCATTGCATTGAAACAAAGATAATACAGATCAAAGATTTGTACACCGATCCCATCGATATAGCATGTGATATTTTGAAGAACGGTGGACTTGTTGCATTTCCAACAGAAACGGTCTATGGGTTGGGGGCACTTGCAACAAATTCTGATGCAGTGAAGAAGATATTCCAAGTGAAGGGCCGACCTGCAGATAATCCTTTGATTGTTCATATCGACTCCGCGAAAAGGATCGAAGAAATTGCGTACATAGACGAGAAGTACATAGATATAGTCGAGAGAATAACCCCAGGGCCCATAACATTTGTCCTTAGAAAAAAAAAGAGCATTCCATACGATGTAACTGCAGGGTTGAATACCGTAGGTGTAAGGATACCTGCCCACCCAGTTGCTCAGAGATTGGCAAGTTGCTCAGGCCCCATCGCGGCACCAAGTGCTAATATTTCTGGTAAACCTAGCCCCACGGATGCAGCCACCGTAATTGAAGATTTGAGATATCGTATAGAATGCATAATTGACGCTGGAGAGAGTGCTTTTGGAATTGAATCGACGATCGTAGATCTTACTAAACCCATTCCACTGGTGCTAAGGCCGGGACCTATAACGATAGAAGAATTGAGGGCAGTGTTTGGAAGTGTTGAGTATTATCAAGGAGAATACGATGAAAAACCCCAAGCTCCAGGAATGAAATACCGTCATTATGCACCAGATAAGAGTTTACACCTAGCTGAAGCTTGTGAGCTTGTGAAATTCATTGATAAGGACGTCTTAATATTGTGTACTAGGGAAACAAAGGAGAAGTTTCTCCAGAATGCTAGTAATGTTTATATCATCGGCGAATTTGAGAAACCATACACAGTTGCGCAGAATCTTTATAGAAGTCTCCGTTATCTCGATAAGAGCCAGTATAAGGAGGCAGTGATTGAAAAATTCCCAGAATATGGTATATTCTTTTCGATAATGAACAGGATAAAAAAGGCTGTTTCTAAGGAGTCAACTACCTACCGCCAATAGAGGTGGAGGCTTATCAAAGCCTTAGTTGACTACCCTCAACCAAGGTCGTAAGGTCATCAGGCTACGTTAGACAGGTCATGACACCTTCGACTACTGCTCAAGTTCTAAGCGTAGATTCTGTCGTATGGGTCTAAACAGTCCTGAGAGGTAGGGATAGTAACCTATAATACATAACAAGCCTGTCTAACATTGGGGATGAGCACTTAACTCCACTAAGGAGGATTACCTTCTATGGTTTATTGTGGCCTATGTGATTTCAAAAGGATGGGAGGGCACATTCCTTTCCACCTTGTAGAAGGTGGAGTTTCTTGTGTTCTATTTTGATGAATTATCTACTATTCAAATCAAAGGGCAACGAAGAGCGTGGAACAGAGGACGTGGCAAGTAGTGGTAAGTATAGTACAACAAAATTGAACGGTATATTATTTTCCATGAGAATGGATTCTGCCGTTTTGAGCGAGGTGATAAGATGTACGAATTTCACGATGAAGAGGGAAAAAGGGCGTGGCGTTCAACAACGATACTTGCGGTGAAGAAAGATGGAAAGGTAGTCATAGCTGGTGACGGACAGGTAACGTATGGTGAGACTGTGATGAAAGGCAATGCTCGAAAGGTAAGGAAAGTGGGTGACGGGCAAGTATTAGCTGGTTTTGCTGGGTCTGTTGCTGATGCAATGACATTGCTCGAGCGATTCGAGAATAAATACAGAGAATGGAATGGGAATTTAATGAAGGCATCCGTCGAATTAGCTAAAGATTGGAGATTAGACCGTGCTCTTAGAAGACTTGAAGCAATGCTTATCGTTGCAGACAAGGAACATCTGCTTATTCTTTCTGGCACGGGCGAAGTTGTTCAGCCTGATGAAAATATTGCGGCAATTGGTTCTGGAGGGGCATATGCTTTGGCAGCAGCACGAGCGTTGTTAAGAAACACAGATTTTGATGCAAGAAAGATAGCAGAAGAATCTATGAAGATAGCAAGCGAGATATGTATATACACAAATGAGAACATAGTAATCGAGGAATTATAGGCAGTACTTTTACTGTGTTTAGTATACTTGAGGTAAATGTATGGTTGTAGGATACGGGACTGTGATTATAAAACTATTCGGTATTACCTCGCTAAAAGAAAAGCGAAGTATAGTAAAAAGATTAACCAACGAACTCAAAAAAAGGTTTGAAGTATCTGCAATCGAATGTGGAAAACAAGATTCCAAAGATTATGTGATGATAGGTGTTGCTTTTGCTACAATTAATGAAAGCGACTGTGAAACCAAAATAAACAACATAGAGCAACACCTTGAATTACTTTATACTGTGGAGAAATTTGAATATGATTTTCATCACTTCTAGCTCTTATCCACAGATTATGGAGGCTAGATAAGGATGCAGATTGATTATATGGAGATTGCAAATGAATTAGAAAAGCACATTAATTTGCTTGTTCTTGAAGAGCGAAAATCACACGTTTACGGTGTTTTGGACTTCTGTAAACGCTTGGCGAAAAGATACGCACTTAGTGAAGATAAACTTGCTGTTATGGCTTTGGCTCATGATCTGTTTAGAGATACTCCCAGTAACAAATTATCGAAAATGGCAAATTGTTACGGAATTGAGATTTCGGAACTTTTTGCAAAAAGACCAATACTGATTCACGGATTAGTTTCTTCAGCATACCTTAAAAGAAGATTTGGAATAGAAGATGAGGATATATTGCTTGGAGTTGCGTACCATACATCTGGGCATCCTGATTTTGGGGCATTAGGCAAAGCTCTTGTACTAGCAGACTCTCTAGAACTTACAAGGGTCTATGATAAAGTCAATCAACTTAGAGAGATCGCATTCTATGACCTAGATATCGCCTATGTAGAAGTAATTAGGAATAAAATTGATTACGCAGTCAATCATAACCTGTATCTGTTACCAGAGACGGTGAATACCTGGAACAAGCTAATGGAAGGAGAGAAGATATGAAGGCAAAGCACTCATACGTTGGAAAGAAGCAAAAAAAGGAAAGGAATTTAGGTAAACCAATTGTTATTTCTATTCTCATATTACTCGCAGTTGTTGGGATGTTTGTTGGATCAAAAGTATTCATAGTCAGGAACTCGGAAGAGTTCTCCCTCGATAAGATCTCTTTCTATTATTTCTACGTTGAGAAAAGTAATTTACAAGATAATGATGCTTTCTTGAGTAAAAATAACAAGATAATCATCGTAAACGGAAGAAATAGAACCGTTGAGCTTATAGATATACCTAATACGACTTACATTTACTCAAAAAATCTCGAAGTTGGAACGTCAAATCCAAGAGATTTTTCAATTCTATTTGCGGAATTGATAGGACTGAAACCAGATTTTGTTTATTTTCTACCACAAAGGGAGGAATTTTTCAAGAAAACAGGGGTTAATAGTATGGACGATTTTATTGTAAACTACGGAAGAAGAGGACTCAAATTTACGGATTACTTTGTTTTGGGTTCACAAGTCTCTTCGATGAGACCAGAGTCCAATATCACAGAATCTTCACTCGCAAAGCTTTACTATGGACTTGGCACTTACAGTTTAAGGGGACATGATATACCTATGCTGACTAAAGCTCCTTTAAAAATTACTGTCGGTAATAGAGTGTATTTGAGATCATATATCGATGAAGACAGATTAGAAGATATCGTAAAAGAACTGGAAAAATAACTTAGAAAGGGGGACTCTTAAGGTGAAAAAAGCGTTTTTAATTCTCTTTCTCATCCTTGCAATATCAACAGTTTTTTCTTTTGAACTGAACGGTGGAATTCTCTACTCTTTTTCAAATCAAATGTTTTATGCGTTTGAATTCAACACGTTCGGTGTCAGACAAAATGCCCCAAATACGACCAGTGGGATATCTGTAATGTTTATTTCAGATTTTTCGCAACTATACCTGGGAATGATCGGTGGAACTGCAAAATACGACATCAAACTAAGCATCGGGACAATCTCACTTTATGGTACAGGGGGAATGATTGTACCAATAAATAATTTCGGTTTCGAGAATATAACCAGTATTGCGAGAGTTGGTGCAAAGTACTATTTTGGAAATTTACTCTTAAATACTGGAATATATTCGTTATACCTTATAGATAGCACAAAGTACGAGGGTATAGAGTTTTCAGTGGGGTATACGTTCTAATATTCGCAAATGCGCAAGTATGCTCATACCTGTTTGATTTGTATTTTGTCAAAATAACAGGTATATTTTTATTGCCGAACACTGTCGAAAAACCCATTTCATTACCCATTTCATTAATGGGATCGAGAGGAGGCTAAATCGTTTCCACATAATATTTTCAGGGAGGTATGAACATGGCAGTAAACATGAAGGGGCGGTCATTGTTATCACTTATGGATAACACACCTGAGGAAATCAGGTATCTTCTCGATATTGCAAAGCAAGTTAAGGCAGAGACTAGGTCCGGAATCAGGCACCAAAGATTTGTTGGAAAAACACTGGCTCTCATCTTCGAAAAAAGATCAACAAGGACTCGTCTAGCCTTTGAAACTGCATTTGCAGAAGAAGGAGGACATCCTGTGTTTCTTTCTATTCAAGATATCCAGCTTGGTTCAAAAGAATCAGTTGAAGACACCGCAAGAGTTCTTGGCAGAATGGTCGATGCCATAGAATTCAGAGGTTTTAAACAAGAAACGGTCGAAACGCTTGCAAAGTACTCTGGAGTTCCTGTATACAATGGACTTACAGATTTGTTCCACCCAACTCAAGTCCTTGCAGACCTTCAGACGATCGAAGAGGAATTTGGAAGGTTGAAAGGTATAAAGTTAGTATACATGGGTGATGGAAGGAACAACATGGCAAATTCACTCATGATTGGTGCAGCAAAAATGGGTATGCACTATGTAGCTTGCTCGCCAGTATCGCTTAGACCAGAAGAAGGTCTTGTTGCCGAATGCAAGAAATTTGCAGAAGAAAGCGGAGCAGTAATAGAATTTACGGATAGCCCTGATGAAGCGGTAAGAAATGCAGATGTCATCTACACGGATGTTTGGGCATCCATGGGTGAGGAAGACAAAGCTGCTGAAAGAAAAAGACTGTTACAACCATATCAGGTCAACGAAGAACTCATGAAAAAAACAGGTAAAGCTGAGACCATATTCATGCACTGTTTGCCTGCGATCAAGGGTGAAGAAGTCACATTCGAAGTGATAGAAGGGAAACAATCAAGAGTTTGGGATGAAGCAGAAAACAGAAAGCACACAATTAAAGCGGTAATGATTGCCACTTTATTGTAAGTTAGAAAGCTCATATGCATTTTATACATGCATATAGGGAATAGGAAAAGGCGGTGAGTCATGACTCACCGCCTTTTTGTTTCTAACCTTTTTTTACTTCAAATAGTCTAGTATCTCCATTCTATCGTCGAGTAGTATGACACTACCTGGGATTATATCCCCATAGCTTTCCAAAGTTTTCCAAAGCTTATAAAATTGAGGATCTTGAGAATATGCCTGCGATTGGATGATCAATGCCTTCTTATCTGCTTCAGAACGGATCTTCTGTGCTTCTTTCTCGCCTTCTGCCCTGATAAGCGCTGCAATGCTCTGCCGCTCAGACTTCATCCTTTCGAAGACCGCATTTCTATTTTCAATAGGTAGGTCCGTCTTTTTAATTCTCACGTCTACAATTTCAATACCAAAATCCTTCACATTGGTTGCTGAAAAAGTTAGCACTTCTTTCAAGAAATTCTTTTCCTGACTGACGATTGTATCCATATCATATTTTGCTAAGCTATTACGTAATCCGGAATATACTATGTCATCAAGCCTTGAAAGGGCGAGGCTTTCACTACGCATTGATTCTATGAATCTTTTCGGATCAGAAATGCGCCATATTATGTATGAGTCTATTACGAGTGTTTTCTTATCGCTGGTGATGATCCTTTCTGGCGGAATATCATATATAGTATATCTCTTATCAAGCTTTGTAACTGTATCTACAAATGGTGTCTCAAATGTCAAACCCGGTTTTGTAATGATCTTTACAATCTCTCCAAACCGTATGATAACAGCATACTGAGTCTCATCAACTACAACTATTGAAAAGGATAGAAACAATACAACTAATACTATCGTGGTTATGATACCAATCGTCTGCAATGCTTTATTCATTTTCCATCACCACCAAGTATTTCGTCAAGAGATATCAGACTCAGTTTCTGAGAGCTGTCAAGCATCATTATTCGCTTAGCTTTCGGTAAGACTTCTTGGAGTGCAGATATCTTTAAACGAGTTTCGGTGATTTGTGGAGCCTTCTTGTACTCTTCAAGCAAAGCAAGATACCGCTGAGTTTCACCAATTGCTTTGAGTACCTGCTGCTGTGAATACGATTCTGCTTCAAGCTTTATCTTTAAAGCTTCACCTTCAATTTTTGGTACAAGGTTATTTGCATATTTTGTAGCTTCATCATTAATCGGCGAGGAGACTCCAACTTCTGCAAGTTGGAGAGGAATTGCCTTCTCTCCTTTCTTCTTACTAATATCTTAGATTAATACCGAAACTATGATATAATATTACTTGAGCGAGGTGATGATGTGTACCGCAATCAAAAGAACCAAGTTAGGCATCTCAGCAAGCAAGAGTACGTTGCTTTGAAAACACTATGCAGACTATCTAAAAACTTGTATAATGCAACCTTGTATGCCATTCGCCAGTACTACTTTACTGAGAAGAAATACTTGCGGTACGAATCTGCCTACCATGCATTGAAGGATAATGAAAATTACAAGCTCCTTAATACTGACATCGCACAGCAGACAATGAAAGTAGTCGACAGAAACTTCAAGAGCTTTTTTGCACTTATTGACAAAGCAATGCAAGGTGACTACAAGTTTTCAAATATCAAGCTTCCGCACTATCTTCCCAAAGATGGATATTTTATGTTAATTATACCCAGATTTACTGTTAAAGATGGCTACTTTACTGTTCCTATGTCAAA
>Ga0116190_1000455_pt1 | contig 41500 bp, 36 predicted proteins | sample AD_JPNTR4_MetaG_FD_89808 | JGI IMG/M metagenome (GOLD analysis project Ga0116190, IMG submission 89808) | Active sludge microbial communities of municipal wastewater-treating anaerobic digesters from Japan - AD_JPNTR4_MetaG | ecosystem: Engineered > Bioreactor > Anaerobic > Digestate | place...
AGTGAGCCATTAAATGAGCCATTAAAAATATAGCTTCTATCAGGGTTTTTAGACCTCAAGATTATTGTTATCATTTCACGATAGACGTGAAACGATAACGTTAGTATTATGTTTATGTCTGTGTTTAGTGGCCTTGTACAAAATTGGATTTTATGATAAAATTATTTTATGTTTTATAATTTTATAATTTAATATTTTTATGTCGTTATCCATTGGTATCGTTGGCTTGCCTAATGTGGGTAAATCAACTTTATTTCAAACCATTACAAAAAAGCAAGTTGATATTCAAAATTATCCCTTTTGTACTATTGAGCCCAATGTTGGCATTGTGGCTGTGCCAGATATGCGTTTAGATAAATTGGCCAATTTTAGCAAATCAGCGCAGATTATTCCAGCAGTAGTGAAATTTATAGATATCGCCGGTTTAGTGAAAGATGCCCATAAAGGCGAGGGCTTAGGGAATCAATTTCTTTCTCATATTCGCGAGGTTGATGCAATCATATATGTTTTACGCGCTTTTCGTAATCCCAACATTATTGATGTTAAAAATAAAATTGATCCAATTGAAGAGAAAGAAATATTAGACACTGAATTATTGCTTAAAGATTTAGAGACAGTAAATAAAAGGCTGATCTCTTTAGAAAAAGAGAAAAAGAGCGGTTCCAAAGAAGCTGCTCTCGAATTTGATATTTTCACTAAATTAAAAGGTAATTTAGAGCAGGGAAAGAAAATAAGGGATATAGATTTTAGTGAAGAAGAGCAAGATATTCTTCAACAATATCAATTTTTAACTAACAAACCTTGCTTGTTTTTATTAAATGGTAAGGACGAAGAAGTAGATCCGGCGGTGATTCAATATTTTAATGAACGTCAATTAAATTATTTAATTATTGATGTCAAGACCGAGTTTGATGTTGCTGATTTAAACCAAGAAGAGAGAGAACTGATGGGTGTAACCACTAAGCCAGAGTTGGATTTATTGATTCAAGAATCTTATAAACTGCTGAACCTTATTTCTTTTTTTACTACGGGAAAAGACGAAACGCGAGCTTGAACTATTGAAAAGGGGACTAAAGCGCCTCAGGCTGGTGGAGTAATTCATTCGGATTTTGAGAAAAATTTTATTAGGGCTGATGTTATTCAGTGAGATAAATTATTAGAAGCAGGCTCTTGAGAAAAAGCCAGATCTTTAGGTTGAATTAGAAGCGAGGGCAAAGATTATATTGTTCAAGATGGAGATGTTATAGAAATTAAGCACGGCCAATAAAGAATTAAGTATCAAATACTCAATAAAAGAAATTATAAATTTATATATGTTATTTGATTCGCATTGTCATTTACAATTTAGTGCTTTTGATGATGATAGAAAAGAAGTTATTCAACGCCTTATTGAAAACAGAGTAGCAGTGATCAATGTTGGTTCTTGTGTGGAAAATTCCTATGAAGGTCTCAAATTAACCCAAGAGAATCCTAGTTTTATGTGGGCCTCTGCTGGCGTTCATCCCTTTCATTCTTTGCCTTTTAATATTTTTGAAGATAATGAAGAGGCTTCGTCGCTTGACATACATTATCCTCAGGATATTTGTCAATTAAAAGATTTGCTAATCAACCCAAAAGTGGTGGCTGTTGGAGAGTGCGGACTAGATTTCTCTTGTTTGACAAATATCCATAATTATGAGTTGCATCAAAACGATTATCAAAATTATCAATATCAAATGTTTAGAAAACAAATTCAGTTAGCTAAGGAATTTGGGAAACCCCTTATTTTGCATATTAGAAAATTATATCAAGAGGCTATTCAGGTTTTAGAAGAAGAAAAGTTTCAAGGTAAGGCTATTTTCCATTTCTTCAAAGGTAGACAAAAAGATTTGGAGAAAATTTTAGAAAATCCCAATTATTATCTTAGTTTTTCCGGAGTGATTACCTATGATAGTAGTTTAGATAAAATTATAGCCCAAGTTCCCCTAGAGAGACTGCTTATTGAAACAGATGCTCCTTATGTGGCACCCATACCTTATAAAGGACAAAAGAACGAACCTTTGTTTGTTAAATATATTGCTGAATATATTGCCAGAGTTAAAAAATTATCGCTATCACAAATTGAAAAAATTACTTATGGAAATACTTTAAAAGCTTTTAATATTCAAAATGAATAAAAAAATAAAAGGAAAAAATATTGTTGTATTATTTTGTATTATTGCTATTTTTTTGTTGGGTTGAGGCAAAAAGCAGCAATCTATACAATCTGCAAAAAAGATTGAACCAATATATATTGGCGGCATTGTAAATCATCACTTGTTGGCTCAAGATATTATAGAAAAATTTTTTCGTGAAGCTTCCAAATTTAATTATGATAAAATTGTTATTTTAAGTCCAGATCATTTTAATAATTGTAGTTTATATGTAGATAATTTTTTGACTGAAGATAATGCTTCTTGAGCAATTAGCCAGGAGGACGGTATACAAAATTTGTTGCCTTTTGTACACAAAACTTGGCCAAATGCTACTATTGTGCCTCTGATTATTTGTCCACGAGCCATTTCTCTGCCGCAAGATATTCAAAATAGTCCCGATACTTTTATAATAGCCAGTGTTGATTTTTCGCATTATTTACCCGCTAATTTGATGGAACTGCATGATAATAAATCAATTGATGATATTATTTATTTTGACAATTTAAGCAATATAGACGTTGATTGTCCTTTGTGCATAAAGTTTTTAAGGGATGTTGCTTTAAAAAAGGGAGCTTTTAATATATTAGAGATTGGTAGAGGAAATTCTTTTGCTTATAATAGATCAAAAGATCCGAAAAGCGGAACTTCTTACTACAGCGCTATTTTTTCTAAAGAAAAACCCAATAATATAAATAATAATGTTAATATCAAAAATACTTTTTTATTTGTTGGAGATATTATGCTTGCTCGGGGTGTTGGGGATCAAATTGATAAATATGGATTTGATCATCTATTAGAAAATGTAAAAGGAGCGTTTCGGGGTATTGATTACGTGGTTGGTAATTTAGAAGGTCCAATTGTAAAAGATGCTCCCAAAATACCCCATAATTCGTTTGTTTTTGCTTTTCCAGAAGAATCGGCTAATTTTTTAAGAAAGCATTTGTTTAATGTTTTGTCTTTGGCCAATAATCATACTAATAATTATCAAGGTGAGGCTGGTTTTAATCAAACAGTAGATTTTTTGAAATCAGTAGGTATTTATACAGCAGGGCATTATAAAGATTGCAGCGATAAATATATTTATAATAATAGTAATAATTATTTTATTGCTTTCAATTTAACATTTGGAGATAATGGATGTTCACAGGAAATTTTAAAAAATATTCAAAAGATCAAGCAAACAAACACAGAATCTTTTGTTATTTTAATGCCTCATTGAGGGGAAGAATATAAAACACATTCAAATAGTTTTCAACAAAAATTGGCGCATCAGTTTATTGATCAAGGCGCTGATTTAATTGTTGGTACACATCCTCATGTTGTGCAGGAAGTTGAGATCTACAAAAACAAATTAATTTTTTATTCTTTAGGCAATTTTATTTTTGACCAATGATTTTCAACAAATACTCAAGAGGGTTTGATGGTTGGCTATGATGGGTATAATTATTATTTAGTTCCTGTTGAAAGCAATAAAAGTGTTCTAAGCTTTATGGATAGCGATAAAAGTAAAGTATTTTTGGAAGAGCTCGCTAAAAGAAGCGATTTAGGACTGACAAAAATGATTGAAAATGGAAAAATTGAGATAGCAAAAATAATAAATACTTAAGATATTATAGCTGATAAACTGGCGTAAGCTAACGATTATGTTTAGGGCTTGATTTTTGTTTATTTTTTTGTTAAACTAATTTCAATTAACTAAAGGAATCAAAATTAAATAAATTTAAATTATGGCCTTACCAAAAAAACACCATACTAGATCAAAAACAAACCAGAGAAGGTCGCATGCGGCTTTAAAGCCGGTTCAATTAGTATCTTGTCCAAAATGTCATACGCTTATTAAACCTCATTGCGTTTGTTCTAATTGCGGATATTATAAAGGCGAAGAAGTTATCGACGTTTTAAAGGGTTTAACCAAAAAAGAAAAAAAGCAAAAAGCTAAAGAATTAAAAGCCACTTCTAAAGGCGAAAAATAGGATCTGGTGTCTAATGTCACGTTTTTAGTTCTTGTTATTTTTAATTTTATTTTTAATTTTATTTTTAATTTTATTTTTTTAAAATAATATTATGGCTTCACGCCATTTATGTAGAATGATTGCCTTGCAATCATTATATGAATGAGATTTTTGGAACAAAGAAAAAGATATTGATGAAATTTTAGAAAAAAACATTAGAACTTACGGCGAAGATTTAGAAGAAAAAGAATTTATAAGACAATTAGTAAAAAATACTATTGCTCATTTAGACGACATTGATAAAATTATTGAAAAAAGCGCCCCCGAAAGACCCTTTGATCAGATAAATATTGTTGATAAAAATATTTTGCGTCTCGGTTTGTATGAAATGATTTATGCCAACTCGTCTGACGTACCCTTAAAAGTAGCTATTAATGAAGCAGTGGAATTAGCAAAAAATTTTGGAAGTGACAAGTCATTCAGTTTTATTAACGGTGTTTTGGGCACAGTAGCGCGAAGCATTGATAGTATAAAAAATACTAAATCATCATAAACCTTCTTTTTTAATAAAGATTCATAAAAATCATACTAACTCAATTAAATTATTTGTGATGAATAAGCAAGAGTCTAAAGAACAAATTATTGATGACAATATTCAAGCAATATTAAATGACTTAGAAGAAAAGCTAAAAATTAAAATTAAAAATCCTAGTCTTTTTTTAGAAGCCCTAACTCATAGTTCTTATTTAAACGAAAATAAATCATGACCTTATGCTTGTAATGAAAGATTAGAATTTTTAGGAGATGCGGTGCTACAATTATGCATCTCTGATTATATTTTTAAACAATATCCTGACTATCCCGAAGGCAAGCTGACTCCTTTGCGCTCTAATTTAGTTGATGCCTTAATGCTTTCTAATGTGGCTGTTTATCTTAACTTAGATAAATATCTTTTTGTTTCCAAGGGGGAAAGAATGACCCTAAATGGTTTTCTTAAAGTATTAGAATACAATAAAGATATAAATATTAAAATCAAAAACTATACCTTAGCTGATGCGAGCGAAGCTATTTTTGGCGCTGTTTATTTAGATGAAGGATTTAATAAGGCCTATAAAACAATTTTAAATGTTATTAAACCATTCTTAAAAGATATTGTCAGTTTAGAAACTCATAAAGACTCCAAAACTTTATTGCAAGAGCTTACTCAATCGTTATATAATGTGATTCCTGAGTATAAAATCCTCTATACAGAAGGTCCAGCCCATAGAACAAGATATGTTTTAGCTGTATTTGTTAAAGATAAGCAGATAGCCATAGGCGAGGGTTGATCTAAAAAAGAAGCAGAAGAATATGCTGCCCAGAGAGCGTTGGAGGATCAATCTTGGACCAAGGACATAATTGTCTAAACAATCACTATGTACTTAAAAGAAATTGAACTAAGAGGATTTAAATCTTTTTTGCCCAAAACAGTTTTAGAATTTAGCCCACATATTAATGCCATTGTAGGGCCAAATGGTTCTGGCAAATCAAATATTATTGATGCTTTGCGTTGATGTTTAGGAGACCAAAGCCAGAAAAATTTAAGAATTGAAAACAGTAATGGCCTAATTTTTACTGGTAATGAATTTTGTAAGGCTGCTACTTTTGCTAAAGTGAGATTATTATTTGAAAACGTGAGTCAGAGTAATCCAGAGTTTGATTTTAATAGCTTGGAGATAGAAAAAACCATTGACAATAATGGGAGAAGCGAATATTTAGTTAATAAGGAGCCGGCCCGCTTGAAAGATATCACTGAGATATTATCAGCTTTGAAGCTCGGTGTGAAGGGTTTTTCCATTGTGAACCAAGGGAGTATTGAAAATATTTTGCGTGTTTCTCCTCTAGAGCGCACCATAATGTTAGAAGAAATTTTGGGCTTGAGACAATTAGAAATTAAGAAAGAAATTGCTTCACGTAAGCTTAATTTAAGTTTGATTAATCTCGATAAAATTAAATCATTAGAGAACGAAATCTTGCCCCATTATCGATCGCTCAAGCGCAATGTTTCTCGTTTAGAAAAACAGAAAGAACTTCAAGAAGAGCTGAGAGCATATGAAAAAGAACTTTATAGCTATCAATATCGGGAAATTAATAAAAATATAGCTCGGCTTGATGATGAAATTATCAATATTCAAAAATTACTTGATAGTCTTGAGGAAAAAATTTTAAGCGAAGAAAAGAATGTCGGTTTTAATAATACAAATAATGATCAAGAGCCAGATCTTTCTGCTCAGAGAGAAGCAATTAATAATCAAATCAAGGAAATTAACGAGGAAAAACATAAATTAATTTATGAAATGGCTAAACTTGAAAGCGTCTTAGAGGAGAAAAAAGCCAGTTTTAATCATTTTCAAAATAATGGCCAGAATATTAGTATGGCGAAAGAGTTATGAGATCAAGAACGTGTAGGACAAATTATTAAGAAAATTCAACAATTAATTCAGCAGGCACTGCCTTTAGATGATATTGAAAGCGTTAGAAAACTTTTGAAAGAGATGGAAAAAGAAATTAGTCAGATAACAAATGATAATAGTAAAATAGAGAATAACAGCTATTATGCCAATACAGTTTCAGTTTTTGATAAAGAAATCAAAGAACTCCAAGATAAAATTAAAAACTATCAAGATAATATTGAAACCTTAGAGCAAAAATTGAATAGAGCCTATCAAGAACTTGAACAAATACAAACGAAGGAAAATCAAAGAAATCAAGAAAGAAAAAACGCTTTCATAGTGCTGGAGGCTTATCAGAAAGAAAAAATGCAATTATTAGATCAACTTCAAAGATATGAGTTAGATAAAGAAAAAATAAAAATAAACTTAGATAATCTTAGGCAACAGCTTTCTTTAGCTTCTATTAGTTGGGAAGATTTTATTAATTATGCTCAAAATTCGGATAAGGACCTCAACGAGAACGAAGTGCAGAATTTGGAAAATAAGATTGTGCATTTAAGGAAGGTTTTACAAGATCTTGGGTTTGTTGATCAGAGCACCATTGAAGAATATGAAGGAGTCAAACAAAGGATTGAATTTCTTCAAAAAGAACATCAAGATTTAGAACAAGCCATTAGCGATTTAAAAAAAGTAATTAAAGAGTTAACAAAGCAAATTAACAGTGAGTTTAACCAGGCAGTTAAAGAAATTAATCGAGAATTTAATAAATATGTTCAGATAATTTTTGGGGGCGGCAAAGGAAGTTTAGAAATAGTATCTTACGAAGATTTGTGTCAAGAAATCGGCGATGCTAATGATAAAGAAATCCCCAGTCAAAAAGGTGGAGAGGAAATGGTGAATCAGAATCAAGGTGATACTGATTCAGTAATTAAAAGTTTGGGGGTGGAAATCCGAGTAAAATTACCAAAAACTAAATTAGAAGGAGTAGAAGCCTTATCTGGAGGAGAAAAAGCACTTGTGGCTATTGCTCTTTTATTCGCGATTGTTTCTCAATCAAAACCCCCACTTTTAGTTTTAGACGAAGTAGATGCTGCCCTAGATGAAGAGAATGCCCGTCGTTTTGGAGAAATTTTAAAAGAGTTAAGCGATCAAACTCAATTTATTATTATTACCCATAATTGGTTAACAATGGAGGCCTCTGATATTATTTATGGAATTACTTTGGGCCCGCAAAAATACTCCCAGGTGTTATCCTTGCAGATTGAAGAATCGCGTCAATTTGTTAAAAACTAGACTTGTTTTTTTTATCGTTTTATGATAAAATAATAATTATTATGGTTATTATTTGTAGGGGCATAGTTCAATGGCAGAATATCGGTCTTCAAAACCGTAGATCTCCGTTCAAGTCGGAGTGCCCCTGCTTAGTATTATTGCATTTATAATTTTTTATTATGGCTTTAGTTTATTATAAAAATGTTTCAAAAATTTACAATGATCACGCTATAGTACTTGATAACATTTCTTTTGAAATTTTGAATAATGAATTTGTTTCCTTAGTTGGTAAATCAGGAGTAGGAAAGACTACTTTACTGAAGCTTTTAATCGCTGAAGAGAAACCCACGAAGGGAAGGATTTTTTTTAACGATAAAGATGTGACTAAAATGTCTCCTTCTGATTTGGTTTGGCTACGGAGAAAAATAGGTGTAGTCTTCCAAGATTTTAAATTACTGCCCAATAAAACTTGTTTTGAGAATGTAGCTTTTGTTTTAGAATCAACTGGCTATCCAGCAGAAGAAATCAAAAAAGAAGTGCCCGAAGTACTAAATTTAGTAGGGTTAGGGGATAAAGCTAATAATTTTCCTTATCAGCTATCAGCGGGAGAAAAGCAGCGAGTGGCTATAGCTAGAGCTATTATTCAAAAACCCGATTTATTATTAGCTGATGAGCCAACTGGCAATTTAGATCCCATTAACACCTGAGACATTATTAGATTGCTTTTAAAAATTAACGAATTAGGAACGGCTATTTTATTAAGTACTCACGAAAAAGAGATAGTTAACACCTTAGGCAGAAGAGTAATTACCTTAGAGAATGGTAGAATTATTAGAGATGAACAAAAAGGAAAATATATTCTGTAGCTATTTTTTAGCTCAAAATTTTAATTGATAAGCTAACAATATGAATATAAATCCACATTTAAAAAGAATATGAAATTCTGGTTATCAGAGTTTTGTGCGTAATAAGTGACTTTCTATGGCTGCTATTACAACTACTGTATTAAGTATTATGATTCTAACTGGTCTTTTATTATTGAATTATGGTGCCGTTACTTTTTCTAATGAAATAAAGAACAAAGTAGATGTGAGTATTTATTTTAAACCCAATGTTGATGAGACAGAGATATTGAAAATTCAAGAAGAATTAGGTAAACTAAAAGAAGTATCTAAAGTAGAGTATGTTTCTAAAGCCGAAGCCTTAGAAAAATTTAAAAAAATGCAGGAAAAAGATAAGGTAATTCTGCAAGCTCTCGAAGAAATCGGCGAAAACCCTCTTTCCGCTTCGTTAAATGTCAAAGCTAAAAATTCAGAAGATTATAACACAATAATAAATTATATTGAAAACTCTTTATTTAAAGATAAACTCTTAAATATAGATTTTTCTGAAAATCGCAGTCTTATCGAATCCTCTAATAATTTGATTAGAGCCTCACGTTTAACTATTTTGCTATTGACAATAGTTTTGGGCGCTGTTGCAGTTATTGTAACATTTAATACTATTGGGGTAGCTATTTATAGTGTGAGGGAAGAAATTAAAATTATGAATTTAGTTGGTGCCTCGCCATGGTTTATTAAGGGTCCGTTTTTAATTGAAGGTGTTATTTATGGCGTCATTTCTGCTATTATTTCGTTGCTAATTTACATTCCTTTAATTTGATTTGTCGGCAGCAAAATTGATAAATTTTTAGGATTTGTTAGCATTACTAACTATTTCTTCTCCCATATTCTTATTATTTTCCTATGACAGTTATTATTTGGCGTCGGTTTAGGAGTGATTTCCAGCTTATTGGCGACTAACAAATACTTAAAGCAAATAGAATAATATCTGTAGATTATTCTTTAATCTTTTATAAAATTTTGTTATTACTGTGGTAGATTAAAACGCGTCCCTATTTGTTATTTTGATTATAATAATACATTATAACTATGAATGATAACAATAAAAATTTTAAATATTCATCTTTTAGATTTTAATAAGAGATAGGATAAACAGATTGAATTTAAGATAGTATTTTGTACCGGATTATTTTTGAAGAAAGAAAATATTATAAAGACACAAAAAATAAAAAGGAAGTTTTGTAAAAAATTGCGGGGTCGTCTAATGGTAGGACAGAGGCCTTTGGAGCCTTTGATCGGGGTTCGAGTCCCTGCCCCGCAGCAACATTATCTCATCTGAAAAAGTAATAATATCGCGTATAGACTAGAAATTAAAATCAAATGAAAAAATTTTGAAAAGAAAATAAAATATTTTGTGCCATTATTATCGCGGGTTTAATTATCGGATGCTCTATTTATTTTGCTCCTCAAAAGGAATTTCTGAATAATATTCACGATGAAATGGGGAGCAAGGTTAAGGGATCAGCTAATCAAAGCGTCACAGTTACTACCAAGGATTGTTCATTAATTCCCGAATTGGCTGATAATAGTTTAAAATTAGTGACTAAAGTTATTGATGGTGATACTTTTATTATTGAGGGAGGTTACTCAGTCAGGATTTTAGATATTGATGCCGATGAGAGAGGCTATTCTTGCTATGAAGAAGCAAAAAATAAATTAGAAGAACTAATTTTAAATAAAACAGTCAGATTAGAGAAAGAAAATGAAGACAGGGATCAATATTGTCGTTATTTGAGACATATTTTTTTAGGCGATAAAAATATTGGGTTAGAATTAGTTAAAGAGGGTTTAGCTATTGCTCGTTTAGATACTAGTAGTAGTAAATATAGTCAAGCAATTATTAACGCAGAACAAAAAGCCAGAGAAAAAAAGATTGGCTGTCAATGGCAATCTCAGAATAATTGGGCGATAAACCAGCAAGAACAGACTAGTTATGAATGGCATAAGATAGATCAATCTTTGGGACTGAAAATTATTGATGCCTGTCAAGCACAAAACTATTATGGGCAAAATGTTATTGTTGAAGGAAATATTGCCGATACCTATCGCTCGAAGACAAATACTGTATTTTTAAATTTTTCTCAGCCTTATCCCCAACAATGTTTTACAGCTGTTATTTTTAGTTCCGATTTAAATAGATTCCAAGAATCTCCAGAAAAATATTATAATAATAAAACAGTGCGAATTTTTGGAAAAGTTCAACAATATCAAGGTAAACCCGAGATTATCCTAGAATCTCCCAATCAGATTGAGATAGGACATTAATGTTTAGAACAATTTTTTGTACGTACGGCCGTACGTACAAAACTGATCGTTATAAATTATAATTTAAGGAGAATGAAATATTTATATTATAAAAAAGTTGACAAGAATTTACCAGATCCTAATTATCAAACAAGGGGGTCTGTGGCTTTTGACTTATATTCAAGAGAAAATATTTCAATAAAGCCTCGTCAAATTCAATTAGTGCCCGCTAATTTAATTATTAAAGTACCGAAAAATTATGCCTTAATAATCGCTTCTCGTTCGTCAACACCCATAAGAAAAAATCTTTTTGTGGCTAATGGCATAGGTATTATTGACGAGGATTATTATGGAGATGATGACGAGATTAAAATAGAATTTTATAACTTTAGCAACAAAATAGTTAAAATCGCAAGAGGAGAAAGAATTGCCCAGGCTTTATTAGTAAAAATCGAGACGCCGAAATTAAAATTGAAGGATTTTACTAAAAAGAATAGTCGGGGAGGGTTTGGCAGCACATCGGCCCAATAAAATAAGTCTGATTAAAAGCTTGTCATTATGATAGGCCTGTGGAAAACCTCCAAAAAATACTTGCAAAAATTTTAAAATTTGTTTATAATTTATAATATATTATACAAGGTAAAAAGGTCGGCTTTATTGATTTCAAACAAATGTAGTTTAAAACAATAAGCAATATTAAACAGACGAATATGAAAAAATCAAACTTAATCATTATTATTGCTTTGATTATTGTCATTGCTTTAATTATCATCTTCAGCTTACGAAGCACTCCAAATAGTGGGCAATATCCAACAGAATCATTTCCTACTGAAACGATGCCTACAGAGGAATTTCCTATAGAGGAAGCTCCAACAGAGATGCCTCAAGAAGCTCCTGCTGAAGCACCAATAGAAACTCCAGCTCCTTAAAGTATAGAATCACAAAGTTATTATATGTTGCACAATATCCCGCCTGATATTTGCCTTAAATAGCATGCCAGGCGGGTTTTTTGAAAAATTGTGTTAAAATTAATTGAAATAAATATTTCATTTTAGATAATAATATTCTTATAAATCATTATAAAATGACGCATGAGGAATGATTGACTTTTTTAAAGCAATATATTAAGAACCAAAACCTTATTAAGCATAGTTTGGCAGTTGAAATTTCTATGTCAAATTTAGCCGATTACTTTTCTCGCCAAGCAGATAGTGCTTTCAAAGAGAATAAAGAAAAATGAGGTTTGGCTGGCTTACTCCATGACATAGATTACGAAATTACTCAGTATGATCCCCAGAGCCACGGTTTAAAAGCGAGGGAATTATTAAAAGATTTTCATTTGGATGAGGACATTTTTAATGCCATAGAAGCCCACAATGTCTCCCTTCAAATAATGCCTAAAACTTTAATGGCCAAGTCTTTGATTTGTGTTGATCCTTTAACTGGTTTAATAGTGGCTTCAGTCTTAGTCTTGCCAAGTAAGCAATTGAAATTATTAGGTTCGGCGTCAGTATTAAAGCATTTTAAAGAAAAATCTTTTGCCCGTAATATTTCAAGAGAACAAATTAGTTTATGTGAAACTTATCTAGGCATTTCATTAGATCATTTTGTCGCTATTGTTTTAGAAGCTATGAAAACTATTAGTGATGATTTGGGCCTTTAAAATTTTGATCTAAGGCCTTGATTTTTTGTTTGTTCTATGTTAAAATAAAAAGGTAATAAAACAAATGCTAAATTAATTAAATAAATTTTATGCTGACAATTCGTTTTAAAAAAGAGGGAAAGAAACATCAAAAAATAATGCGTCTTATTGTTGTTGATTCACATTTGGCCACTAATAGCGGTAGTAGTAAGGAAATTTTAGGTTGAGTTAATCCCTATCAAAAGGAAGAGCGGTTAAATAAAGAACGGATTCTCTATTGATTATCAAAGGGGGCTAAACCAAGCGCTTCTGTTTTTAACCTTTTAGTGAAAAACAATATTATAGCAGGAAAGAAAATTCCCAAACATAAAAAAGTAATAAAGCAAGATAATAATTCAGCAGCTAAAGAAGCAGAAGCTCAGGTTCAAAGTGCTGCTTAGGAATTTTAAAATAAACAAAATCTGACTTGCGTTTTTTTCAAAATTTGTTATACTATTTATTAGTAGCATTTTGATAAGAGTCGGGCTACTTTTTAAGAAAAATATAAGGTCAAGATATGGATAAGGTTTCCGATGTTGCTGTTTTAGAAACAATTGTAAAAGCAATTGTATCCAAACCAGAAGCAGTCAAAATTGAAAGAAATGTTGACGAACGAGGTGTTTTGTTGACACTTTACGTTGATCCACAGGATATGGGTCAATTAATTGGTCGTCGCGGTGCAACTATTCAAGCCATCAGAACTATTTTAAGAATTGTTGGTGCGCGCAATCAAGCTCGAGTGAATATTAAAGTGCCTGCCTCAGAACCAGCCGGTTCTCAAACAAAAGAAGCGACTGATGTTGATAAAGCTCTCGACGATCTCAAACTCTAATATAGATTAAAACCTATAACATTTATTTAAATAAAGAGGAGCAACTCTCCTCTTTATTTTTTTCTTAATTTATGCTAATTTATTATTAATGACAATTTAAACATTTTGAATGAAATCAATTCATACATTAATTTTAATTACTATTTTGTTAGCCGGCATTATTTGAGGGGCTACAATTATTTTCTCGCAAAGTAGTTGGCTAAATTCCGCTAAAGAAGTGGATATTTTAAGCAAAGCGTCTCAAAACGATATTTCTCAGCAGGAGCTAAGTTCAAAGGGTTTTTTAGATATTCTTGAAGCAGAAAATCAAAAAATTAAAGCTCGCGATTTTTTTACTTTAGTTTTGCCCGAGAAAGAAGCTATTTTGATTAATCTTTCAGCAATGAAGCTATATTTAATTAGAGAGGGAAATATTGTTAAGCAGTTTGCTATTAAAAGCCGTGGGCCTCAAGATAAATGGTTTAGAACACCAGCTGGTTATTTTAGAGTGGGTGCCAAATATAAATTGCTTAAATCATCTAAGGTGGATGTTTATATGCCTTACTCAGTTCAATTTTATCAAGATTTTTTTATTCATGGCATTCCTTATTATCCTAATGGTGAAAGAGTTTCCTCGTCTTTTAGTGGCGGCTGTCTAAGGTTAGAAGATGCAGACGCAAAAGAAGTTTATGATTTTAGTCGTTCGGGAATGCTTGTTATTATTATTGAAGACATAGAATCTCAAAGTATAAATTCACAATTTACTTGGCCGGTTAATCCTGATAAATCATGAATTCGCCAGGGGTTTATTAGTCCTCTTTTAATAAACGGCCAATATCTTCAACATACTGGAGTAGATTTTGGTACTTTAGTTCCAGAATCGGTTTTTAGTATTTTTGACGGTAGGGTTGTTTATCTTCAAGTTATTGGCCCTAATGATCATGGTTTAGGTAATACTGTCATTTTAGAACATGAGCTTCAGGGACAAAAATTTTATAGCTTGTATGGCCATTTGGAAAGTATTGCCCCGAATTTAGTAATCAACAATCTGGTAAAGAAGGGAGATGTTTTAGGCACTACAGGCGCTTCTGGCTATGGCTGTAATAATTATTGAAGAATAGGTGAAGATGGCTGTTTTTCTCAAAACGTACTTGATAGACATTTACATTTTGAGGTGAAAACCAACCCTGTTCTTTATAATCCTCGAGGAGATAATATCTGTCCTAATCATTGGAATGGCTTGTGTTATGGATATACTCCCAAGTATCCCCAAGATTTTGGCTATTTTGATCCAATGTCGCTTCTTCTTTTTAATCAATTAAACGGTAATAATGATTAAAAAAAAATCTCGAATGGCTTTCGATATTATCACAATTTTTCCCGACTGTTTTGATTCTTATTTTAATACTTCTTTACTGAAAAAAGCCCAAGAAAAAGGTATTATTAAAATTAAGGTTCATAATTTAAGAAATTGGGCCAATGATAAAAGAAGAACTGTTGATGATAGCCCTTATGGTGGTGGACCTGGAATGTTGATGAAGGTGGAACCAATTTTTAGAGCTGTAGATGATATTTTGCCAATTCGTAATTATCAAGGCAGGGGAAAAGTGAATAAAAATAAAAAAACAAAAATTATACTTTTTTCAGCCAAAGGTAAACCTTATGATCAAAAAGCAGCTGAACGTTTGTCAAAAATGTCGCGTTTAATTATGATTTGTGGTCGCTATGAAGGAGTTGATGAAAGAGTGGCAAAATACATTGCTGATGAAGAGATTTCTTTAGGGCCATATGTGCTTTCTGGCGGTGAAATCGGAGCTATGATTTTAGTTGAATCAATTTCGCGTTTGTTACCCGGAGTTATCGGCAAAGAAGAGTCTCTCAAAGAAGAATCTTTTTCGCAAAATTTTATTTTGGAGTATCCTCAGTATACGAGACCACCGAAGTTTTATCCCTTAAAGAATAAAAATATTTCTTGGAACGTACCCAAAATTTTATTATCTGGTCATCATCAAAAAATAGAAGAATTTAAAAGAAAAAGAGGAAAAAGGAGAATTGAAGCAGAAAATGGAAAAAAACAACAACCAAAGTAGATTGTTATTTGTTCTGGCTTTTAATTTTAATTGTACTATTTTAATAAATATGGTATACTCAAGATAGATAAAATTAATTATTTTGTTATGGCAGAGCGTTTGTTCAAACAAATTACTATTGGAGCGATAACTATTCTAATTATTACTTTGTTAGGATCTGGCGTTTATTATGCTTTTTTGAAACCAAAACCAACTTGTTTTGATAATATTAGAAATCAAAACGAGGAAGATGTTGATTGCGGTGGCCCTTGTCAATCTTGCGAAATCAAATACTTAGCTCCGCTCGATTATTCAAAGGAAGCTTATTTTATTGTTCAAAATAACAAATATTTTATTTATACAAGAATTTTAAATCCCAATGCTAAATGGGGCGTCAAAAGCTTTAAATATACTTTTACTATTGCTGAAGCCGATTCTTCTATAAAAACATTTGTAGGCAAGGATTATATTTTGCCCCTGGAAACTAAATATTTAGTTCTAACAAATATTGCTTTAGCTAGCCCTCCCATAAGCATCAACTTTTCAATAGATAATTCTTCTTTAGAATGAGCTCAACCAATTTTTTCTGATTTACCGGCTAATATATTTACTGTAGCTAATGTGAGACTCAGTAAGGGAAGCAGTGTTGAAGCCATTCAAAATGCCGAAAGCACACTTTATTATAATTTTACCAAAACCTTGCAAAGAAATAGTAAGGGAGAAGAAGTAAGAAATTTGCAAGCATTATTAGCTCAAGACGAGGATATTGTTTCAAAAGTGCCGGATTTAGAAATTAATGGTGTTTTTGATGGTGCAACAGTCAGAGCAGTTATTGTCTTTCAAAAAAAGTATGGATTATCACCCCAGACCGGCATTTTAGATGCCCAAACTATAAAAAAATTAAACGAATTATATGGCCGTCCCGCGACTGCGCCCGAAGTTCAACAAAAATTTAATTTTCAAACAAATCTCAAAATGGGCATGTCTAGTTCTGAAGTAGAGGATTTACAAAGAGCCTTAAGTCAAGACAAAACAATTTATCCTGAAGGACTAATTACTGGAAAATTTGGCTACTTAACAAAAAGAGCAGTGGAAAGATTTCAACTAAAATATAATTTGAAAGTAACAGGTGAAGTTGATGAAAGTACTCGAGTTAAGCTTAATGAGGTCTTCAGGGGCGAGGCAGATAGCCAAAAGGGAGAGATTAGCGGTGTTAAAGCCTATTTAGGAGCTACGGCTTTGAACAACTCTCATTATAGCTGGAAAGAAGTGTTGGTATTAGGTTTTATTTGTGACCAAAACGATCAAGTTGTTGGTATTTCCAAAACTATTTTAAATAATGTCTTAGCCAATAGCTCGCAAAATTTTTATCTCTCCTGGACTCATAATTTACCAGATGAAATTAAAGTTTGCCAGGGTGGTTTATTTGTTACCACTAATACTTTAGACGCTTCTAACTGAATAAAATAATTAATTCAACAGCTTGTTTTCCGAAGTGACGATTTAATATTAAAATAAATTCTTTTTGATGTGAACTAGTTCAGAAAGTTAATGAAGCTAATTTTTATTTATGAAATATTTGTACCCCGTTGATTGAAAGCTTTGAACGCCAATAATTATTTTATTATTTTTTAGTCTCTTAATTCTATGTAGTTTAAGTCTCCATAGTGCGGCTCCTCTTTATGATTTTAAGAGACAGCTAATCTTTATTATTATTGGACTGTTTTGCTATTTTTTAGTTGCCCATTTTGATTATCAAACACTAAGAAATCATTCTCTATTAATATTGATCATTTACTTTTTAAGCATTATTTCTTTAATACTTGTGCTAATAGTAGGAAAAAATATCCGAGGCATAAATGCTTGATTCAGTTTTGGTAGTTTTAGCCTTCAACCAGTAGAATTTGCTAAAATTGCTTTGGTTTTAGTTTTGGCGAAATATTTATCAACGCGAAATATGGAAATTTGGCGTTTATCGCCAATCATAGTTTCGGGCATCTATACCGCGATTCCTTGTGCTTTAGCTTTATTGCAGCCTGATTTAGGCTCAGTAATCATTTTTTTTGCTATTTGATTAGGATTGCTAATGATTTCAGGAATGCGTTGACGTCATTTTTGTATTTTGATTATTTTAATTTTATGTATTGCTTTATTGGGCTGACAATTTTTATTAAAACCTTATCAGAAAGAAAGAATCATATCTTTTCTAAATCCAACAGCTGATCCTCATGGCAGTAGCTATAATTTAAAACAGTCAATAATCGCTATTGGCAGTGGCAAGATTTGAGGCAAAGGTTTGGGGTGAGGAACACAAACTCAGTTACAGTTTTTACCCGAGGCAAAAACAGATTTTGTTTTTGCTGCTTGAGCAGAAGAAACAGGCTTTGTAGGTATTACTTTTCTTTTTTGTGCCTTTTTTGCCATTTTAAAAAGGCTATATGAATATGCGCTTGTTGCGCCTAATAACTTTGCTCGTCTTTTTAGTTTTGGGTTTTTAATAAAGTTAACTGCTGAAATAATTTTAAATATTGGCGTTAATGTTGGTTTCTTGCCCGTAGTAGGAATAGCTTTACCATTTATGAGCTTAGGGGGTTCACATTTGATAGCCGATTTTATTATGCTTGGAATAGCGAGCAATATTTATTATTCCACTAATCATTAGATTATGAAAAATAAAAACACTTTTATAATATTAGCTTTGGTTTTTATTCTGCTTTATTTTACTTGAACGTCATTTTTGAATTTTCGCATGAATCTAGACAAAGGCGATATTATTATTTATCCCAATGACGGCTTTATAGAAATAGGTAGAAACCTTTATCGAGAGAAAATAATTATTAATCCTGTTTTGTTTGATTGATATGTTTTATTTAACGGCGCTTTTAATAAACTTAAACCTGGGGAGTATCAATTTGACTCGCCGATGAGTTTGAAAGAGGTAGTAAATATTTTAGTTAAAGGTCAAAATAATTATTTAGTTATTCCTGAAGGATATAATTTGTTTCAGATAGAAACCCTTTTAAAGACGAATAATATTTTATCAGACAACGACTCTATATTGTCATATAAAGTAACTGATTTTCAAGGTGTTTTCGAAAAATATCCATTTTTGAGAATAGCGCCTTTAGATGCAAGTTTAGAGGGATTTCTTTTCCCAGATTCTTATATTTTTCTCAAAAATACTCCTTCTCGAGATATCATTTTGGCTATGTTAGATAACTTTAATTATAAAGTTGCCAATCAATTTACTGCCGACGATAATTTTTATCGTAATTTAATTATAGCCTCAATTTTAGAGAAAGAAATCCCCGATGTTGGTGAAAGAAAAATTGCCGCCGATATTCTGTTAAGAAGATTAAAATCGGGAATTCCCTTGGGGGCGGATGCTACACTTTGCTATCTTAAAACTTTGTATTATCAAAAAAATGTAGCTTGTTATCCCATTAACAGCCAATTAAAAAATAATGAATCTCCCTATAATACTTACAAGTATCGCGGTTTGCCGCCAACTCCTATTTGCAATCCGGGTCTTCGAAGCATTGAGGCAGCGTTTAACCCCGAGCCTAACGAATTTTGATATTATCTCTCTGATCCCTTAACTCAAAACACCATTTTTTCAAAAACCTTAGAAGAACATAATAAAAATATCCAGAAATATTTAAAATAGATTTATAATATTTCTGGATATGTAATTATAAGTATAAAATATAAACGATTTCATTAATTCTTTATTTGTTTTTCAAACCAAGATTTTAATTGCTTCATTTTATTTTTTTCTTGTTTTGTTAAAATATCATTAGCATATTGATTTTCTAATTCTGTCTTATGTTCGTTTAGCCAATTATCAATATATTGATCCAGAGTGACAAAATGATGTTCACTATTTTTTAGGTCGTTATGGATATGTTGTGCTATTTCTATAATTCTTTTTCTTCACTTACTTTCGCTCTCGTTTTCTTTTTGTTTAATAAACTGATAATCTAAGTTAGCTTCTGCTGATTTTATATTTAAGACTTCTTCAATTTTAGTTATAGAATGAGCTTCTCAAGCGTTTAGCATTTTTTCTTTTGGCATATTCTACTTTTAATTTATTAAGATATCTCAATTTAGCATATTTAAATATTTTAATCAAGATCATTGCCATTTTGTAAAAAATATGATATAATTGCAATAATTATTATTTAATTAATAAATAGTTGCAATAAATAATTGCTATGGATTTTTTAGAGGACTTACAATGACGGGGTTTAATTAATCAATGTTCTAATTTAGATGGCCTGCGGCAAAGAATTAAAAAGGGATCGATTACTTTCTATTGTGGTTTTGATCCTTCTGCTCCAAGTTTGCACCTGGGTAATCTTTTGCCTTTAGTGACTGTTTTACGTTTGCAAAAAGCCGGACACAAACCCATTATTTTAATTGGCGGAGCCACGGGTTTAATCGGCGACCCGAGCGGCAAGAAGGAAGAAAGGCCATTTTTAGATCACGAGTTAGTCAAAAGCAATACTTTAAAAATTAAAAAACAGATAGAAACTTTTTTTGTCTTGCAAAAAGTCAACGATTTTTTAATTGTTGATAATTATAGCTGGTTTAAAGATATTTTTTATCTTGATTTTTTGAGAGAGATTGGCAAGCATTTTTCTGTGAATTATTTATTATCTAAGGAATGAATTAAAAATCGTTCAGAGACCGGCATCTCTTATGCTGAATTCAGCTACAGTTTAATGCAGGCCTATGATTTTTATTATCTTTATAAAAATCATCATTGTGAGTTGCATCTTGGTGGAAGCGATCAATGAGGTAATATAGTATCAGGTATTGATTTAATCCGCTCCAAATTTAACAAGGAAGTTTTTGGCTTAACCTTTCCTCTTCTTTTAAATGAGCAGGGTGAAAAGTTTGGTAAAAGCGAAAAAGGTGCTATTTGATTAGATGCCAACATGACAAGCCCATATAAAATGTATCAGTTCTTAATTAATGTTGATGATAAGAAGGTGATTCAGTTACTTAAATTATTTACTTTTATTGGTAAGAATGAAATAGATTCAATAGCAAAAGATTTAGAAATATACCCAGAGAAAAGACAGGCCCAAAAAATTTTAGCGAGTGAGATAGTAAAATTAATCTATGGAGACAAACAATTACAACGGGCTCAAAAAATATCTGAAGCATTATTTTATAATGATATCCGCGCTCTGTCACAAAAAGAGATGGAAGAGGCGTTGAATGATGTGCCCACTTTTGACATAAACCTGAAAGACAATATTAATATCGTTGATTTATTAGTTCAAAGCAAAATTGTGTCATCGAAACGCCAAGCAAGAGAAGATATTCGAAACAGAGCTATTATCATTAACGATACTCTTTGTGATCAAGATAATAAGACGATCACTAAAAATGATTTATTATTCCATAAATATCTTGTTGTGCGTCGCGGTAAGAAAAATTATTATTTAGGAGTTGTAAAATAAACTAAAATTAATAATTAATAAGAATAAATTTGATTACTATGAATAAAGAAGATTTTAAAAATATTCCTGAATATTCAAATGATTACCCGTCTTATGAAAAAGAAATTCCTCAAGAAATTCAGGAAATTATTAATAAACTCAAAGAAATTAAAAAAAGTTCCAGAGTCAAAAGAGAAACCACACCAACTGAAATAATGTATCCTTATAACGAACGTCCCTCTCAATCAAGAGAAATTAAATGATCCGAGATTTTTGAGCAAAACCAAGATGATATTAGAAAATTAATTCAGTATTTTAACTCTCAATATAATGTTGTTGCTAATGCTTTAGGAATGAGCTATCGAGAACTTTTGAACGCCCTTATTAAAGCTAGAATTTTAAATGAATAGAGGATAGCACTTGAATGATTTTTATAAAACCCATTTTGTTTTTAAACAAAATGGGTTTTTTATTCCTGAGGCTTAACTGATCTTATTGTTTTTTCTAAAAATTTTCTTTTCTCTTTGTTTCATCAGGGGCTTCTTTTTTTGTTTATGTACTCCTTTTTCTATCTTACTTATATTTCTAAGCTTTTTGAGTACTATTTTTCTTGTTTGGCTTTTATTTTATTATCTTTTTCTTTTTTCTTTTTTACTTCTACTTGAGTTTTGAGCATTTTTCAAGTTTCTTTTGATACCCGGCGCTTCTTTTTTCTTGTTGGAATCTCAGAAACATTATAGGGTACAAATTTTCACGTTTCTTTCATAGTCATAAAATAATTTATTTTTAAAAAGATTTAATAAGCTAACTTAAGCGCGGATGACCGGATTTGAACCGGCGGCCTCCTGCGTGACAGGCAGGCGTTCTAACCGGGCTGAACTACATCCGCAAAAATAAAGAAAAAAATTAGAAGTTTGGAGTGAGATAAGAAAACTTGTAATTAAAGTTCAAAAGAAAAAGCTTGTTGCGGGGGTTGGAATTGCACCAACGTTTTGAGGTTATGGGCCTCACGAGATACTGCTTCTCCACCCCGCGATTTTTATTGTTTTTATTCTATCACAGATTTAAAAGAAAATCAAGACTTTAACTGATATTTTTATGGTTTATTTATTTTTATATTAGTATAAAATATTTTGTACGTACCTCCTTACGTACGGCCGTACGTAAAAGAAATTATTAGAACTCTACTCTTGTGTGGTTTTATAGAGCCTTAAAATAATTATATTTAAGTATTTTTAAATACTTTTGAATTTTTTAAATTTTTGTTTACAAAAAATGATTGTTATGCTATATTATTATAGGTTATAAATATAAACTTTCATTATGAATTCAAAAAATATTTTATGGTTTAAAGAAACGGGTATCAATGATGTTCCATTGGTTGGTGGAAAAAATGCTTCTTTGGGGGAGATGATACAACATTTATCATGAAGGCGCCTCAATAAAGAAGAGGCAGTTCTCGATTTGTTAAAAAAAGCAAGTTTAAAAAGTGGCTATCAGGTCAATAATAATTTAGGAATTTCTCTTGATTTTGCCGCCTCATCTTTTTCAAAAAAAGAAAAAGGAAAATATTGGTATCAAATTGGTGATAAATGATATAGCACAGACGAGCTGATCGGGTTTTATAAAAAGCTTATTGCAGAGTATCCTATTATTTCTTTAGAAGATCCTTTAGATGAAAATGATTGAAAGGGCTGAAAAAAGCTAAATAAAGAGATAGGTGATAAAGTTATTTTAATTGGTGATGATATCTTTGCGACCAATCCTAAACTAATAAGAAGAGGAGTGCGAGAGCAAATTTCTAACGCTGTTTTAATAAAGCCCAATCAAATTGGTACCATTTCTAAAACTATGGAGGCTATTCGTATCGCTCAGCAAAATAATTGAAAATGGATTATTTCTCATCGTTCTGGGGAAACTCTTGATAATAGCATTGCTGATTTGAGTTATGCCACAAAGTCCTGAGGTCTAAAAGCTGGTGCTCCTTTTCAAAACCCAGAGATAAAAGAAGGTGATGATGTGAGAAGAGCTAAATATCTCCGGATGATTAATTTAGAAAGGCGGCAAAAATTTTTAAGCAAGAAAACTCCGATTGGCTTGATTATTTTAGATGGTTGAGGAGTAAAAAAACAAGTTAAAGGAAATGCCGTCAGGTTGGCCCATACTCCTAATTTTGACGCTCTTTGAAAAAATTATCCCCACACCCTTCTTTCTGCTTCTGGAGAAAATGTAGGATTGCCAAAAGGAGAAATGGGTAATTCCGAAGTTGGCCATTTAAACATTGGTGCCGGCAGAATTGTTGAACAAGATGTGTTGCGTATTGATGCTGAAATAAAAAATGGCAAATTTTTTAAAAACCCAGCGCTTAAAAAGGCTTTTCAGATTGCTAAAAAATATCATACAAAAATTCATATTCTTGGGCTGGTTTCAGAAAATTATGTACATTCATCGCTCAATCATCTATTTGCTCTTTTAGATTTCGCTAAGAAAGAAAATTATTCTAATGTATATGTTCACGCTATAACCGATGGTCGTGACTGTAGTCCTCAAAAAGGCCTGGATCTTATTGAGAGCATTGAGAAGAAAATGGAAGCCATTAAATTAGGCAAATTAGCTACTATTTGTGGCCGATATTATGCTATGGACAGAGATAAAAATTGATCGCGCGTTAAAACAGCCTATGATTTATACACACAAGCTAAGGGGGTGGGTGTTAAAAGCTGAAAGGAGGCTATTAAAGAATCCTATAAAAATAATATTACTGATGAATTTATTAAACCGATAGTTATTTTAAATGACAAGAATCAACCTCAGGCGAAAATTGAGGCTAACGATGTAGTAATATTTTTCAATTTTCGCCAGGATAGAGCTCGAGAATTAACAGAGGCTTTTATGAACCCAGATTTTCATGGCTTTTCAAGAGAGCCGATAAGAAATCTTCGTTGGATCTGCTTTACCCAATATGATGAAAGATTTTTACAATATAAAAATCTTTATATCGCTTATCCACCAATTCAAATCAAAAATACTTTAGGAGAAATTCTTTCGCGATACCACTATAAACAATTACGTTTAGCTGAGACAGAGAAGTACGCTCATGTAACTTATTTTTTGAATGGCGGAGAAGAGACTCCCTTTGAAAACGAAGACAGAATATTAATTCCTTCACCTAAAGTGAAGACTTATGATATGAAGCCCGAGATGTCTTCTGATAGAGTTACTGAAACTTTACTAAACAAAATGGCTGATTATGATTTTTTTGCTTTAAACTTTGCTAATCCTGATATGGTTGGTCATACTGGCAATTTAGAAGCTACTATTCGTGCTATTGAAACTATTGACAACCATTTAGGGAGAATTATTCAAAAAGGTCAAGAGCTTGGTTATACTTTTATTATTACAGCAGATCATGGCAATGCCGAAGAAGTAGATAAAGATGACCCCGCTCATTTAACAGCCCATTCAACTAACCCCGTGCCTTTTATTCTGGTTGATCTCTATCATAAATTAGGAAATATTACTTTAAAGGAGGGAGGGCGATTGGCAGATATAGCCCCTACTATTTTAAAAATCTTAGGTCTCAAGCAACCCCAGGAAATGACAGGCAAGGTACTCTTTAAAAAAGCAAAGAATACAAAAGATATTTTTATCAAAGGAATAGAATCTCAACAAATTCTGGATTCGAGAGGACAGCCAACGATTAGAGCGCGAATAATTTCATCTTCTAATATAATAGGAGAATGAGCCAGTGTTCCTTCGGGCAAATCAAAAGGTCAGTATGAAGCTAAACCCGTCAAGGTAAGTGATGCCCTAAAAAATATTAAAATTATTAGTCATCTTCTTCAAGGCAAAAATATTTTTCACCAAAAAGAGATTGACAAGATCTTAGAACACAACATTAATAAATGAGGTGCTAATACTACTTTAGCGGTTTCTTTAGCTTTGTCAAAAATTGCTGCTCAAAGCCAAGGTCTTGAATTAGCGGAATATTGGGAGCGAGTTTATCCGCGGGAAACTAAATTAATCAAACAGAGATCAAAAAATACCCACACTCGTTTTCTATTTAATATTTTTAATGGTGGGCTACACGCTCTTCAACCTAAAGAAAAATTAGGTTTTGATAAACCAAGCTGTCAAGAATTCATGATTAATGTTTTAGGACAATCTTATGAGGAAAGTCTCAAAATCGGCGAGATCATTTATTATCAATTAGGAGAAATTTTATTAAGAGAAGGATATGATTCTAAAAGTTTCGGTGATGAAGGTGGTTATGCACCCTCGCCTAAGAAAGGCCTTAATATTCCCAATGGTTTTTCCATTACTTCCCAAGCTTATTTTGAATATTTAGAGAGTACGGGATTGAAAGAAAAAATTAAAAACATTCTCGAGGGTCTGGATATTAAAAATCTTAAAGAATTACAAGAGCGAGGTAAACAAGTTAGAAGCCTCATTTGAAAGACTCCTTTACCTAAATTTTTAGAAAAAGAAATTGTTGCGTATTATGAAAGTTTATGCGAGGAGTATAAAACTAAAAATTTATCAGTAGCAGTACGTTCTTCAGCTACAGCCGAAGATTTACCCGAAGCTTCTTTTGCTGGCATTCATGAATCTTTCTTAAATATTAGAGGAAAGAACAATTTATTAAGAGCTGTTAAGCAATGCTTCATATCGCTTTTTAATGATCGAGCCATAGTCTATAGAGTAGAAAAAAATTTTGATCATTTTAAAGTTGGTTTATCAGTTGGAGTGCAAAAAATGATTCGAAGTGATAAGGGGGTTTCGGGAGTCATTTTTTCTTGCGATACCGAAACTAATTTTGGTGATGTTATCCTGATTAATGCTAGTTATGGTTTGGGTGAAACTATTGTGAAGGGTAGAGTTAATGCTGACCAGTATTATGTTTATGAAAAAACTTTAGCTCAAGGATATAAACCAATATTAGAAAAAAGATTGGGTACAAAAGATATTAAGTTAATTTATAGTAAAGGAAGCAAGAGTACCCAATATGTGAAAGTTCCGAAAAATCTCAGAGATAAATTTGCCCTCACCGATGAAGAAATCTTGACTTTGGGGCATTATTCTATGATAGTAGAATCTCACTATCAAAAAGAAATGGATATTGAGTTTGCTAAAGATGGGCTAGATAAACAAATTTATATTGTGCAAGCTCGGCCCGAGACAGTACAAAGTCTTAAACAATACGATATTTTAGAAAGTTATGAGCTGCACAATAAAAAGAAGCAAAAGCCAGTTTTGACAGGTCTAAGTGTTGGTAATAAAATTGCTACTGGGAAAGTCAAAATTATCAAAGATGCTAAACATTTATCAGATTTTCAAAAGGGAGAAATTTTAGTAACTTATGCAACTGATCCTAATTGAGTACCGGCAATGAAATTAGCTAATGCTATTATTACTGAAAGTGGTAGCCGAACTTGCCATGCAGCTATTGTAGGTAGAGAACTGGGAGTGCCGACAATTGTCGGAGTTAAAGACGCTACTAAAATTCTCAAGATGGGTGATAAAATTACAGTCTCTTGCGCTGAAGGAGAAGAAGGAAAAATTTATAGAGGATTCATTCCTTTTAGCATTAAAAAAACCGATGTTTCTAAATTACCCAAACCTAAAGTGAAAATTATGATGAATTTAGGGGAACCAAACCAGGCATTTAATTTACGACTGCTACCTAATGATGGCGTGGGTTTAGCTCGAGAAGAATTTATTATTGCTAACGATATTAAAATTCATCCTTTAGCACTTATTCATTATAGGAATTTACCTCCAGGAATTAAGAAACAAATCGATCAGTGAACTAGCGGCTATCGAGATAAAAAGCAATATTTTGTTGATAATTTAGCCCGGGGCATTGCTAAAATTGGAGCCGCTTTTTATCCAAAAGAAGTCATAGTTCGTTTCTCAGATTTTAAAACCAACGAATATCGTAACTTAGTTGGTGGTGATCTTTATGAGCCCCAAGAGGAAAACCCTATGTTAGGCTGACGTGGCGCTTCTCGTTATTATGATCAGAAATTTATTACAGCTTTTAAATTAGAATGTGCCGCTCTGAAAAAAGTTAGAGATGAATTTGGGTTATTTAATGTTGTTCCCATGATACCTTTTTGCCGCACCCCAGAAGAAGGAAAAAAAGTGATTCGCGTTATGGAGGTTTGTGGCCTAAAACATCAAGCTGCGCCCAGAATCAGTGTCAATCAGTATTTTGATCCGCGTTTATCCGCGTCTTTAAAGGTGTATGTAATGTGTGAAATTCCTTCTAATATTATTTTAGCAGATGAATTTTTGGATATTTTTGACGGAATGTCAATCGGTTCCAACGACCTAACTCAATTGGTTTTAGGTATTGATCGTGACAGTCCCGAATTGCATTCAATTGCTGATGAAAGAAATGAAGCAGTGAAAAGACTTATTAAAGAAATCATTCAAAAATGCAAAGCTAAAAACAAATATATTGGTATTTGCGGCCAAGCGCCAAGCGATTATCCCGAGTTTGCTAAATTTTTAATTGATGAAGGTATAGAAAGTATCTCTTTAAATCCTGATTCTATTTTAAAAACCATTAAAGAGCTAGAATAAAGCAGAGTTAAAATAAAGCAATTACGGAAATGAAAAAACTATATGGAGCTTGTTAAAACTCAAGCCAAAGAAATATATACAAAAACAAAATTAGGTTGTGATTATACTTTAAATCAGTATGTTGGTTGTCAACATGCCTGTACTTATTGTTATGCTAAATTTATTTGTCGTTGAAAACAATACGGAAAATGGGGAATGTGGGTTGAAGCCAAAATGAATGCTCCGGAGTTAGCAAAACATAAAAAAGTAAAAGGCGAGGTTTTTATGAGCTCTATGTCTGATCCCTATCAGCCCATAGAACAAAAGTTAAAATTAACAAGAAAGATATTAGAAAATTTAGATAGAAATATTCGATTGTCTATTTTAACTAAATCAAATTTAGTTTTACGAGACATAGATTTGTTTAAACAGTTTCCCAATATCGAAGTTGGATTAACAATTAATAATTTTGACGGAAAAACAAAAAATTTAATGGAGCCATTTACTCCCCCGAATAAATTACGAATTGAAGCCTTAAAAATATTATATCAAAGTGGGATTAAGACTTATGCTTTTATTAGTCCCATTATCCCAAAATTAATTAACTTAGAAAAAGTTATTAATATCACCAAAAATTATACTTATTATTACTGATTTGAATTTATGAATTTGAGGGGCGCTGGTTCAGAATTTGTGACTATGATGAAAAAAGAATATCCAGACAGTTTGAAGATTTTGCAGGATAAAAAATTGATGGCTAAATATATTCAAGAATGTCAAGAGATTATTAAAAAATCGGGGATAAAATATGAGGATTTGGTTATTCATAATAGAACATAGTTACAGATATTTACATATCCCCAAGAATATGTAAATATCTGTAAGGGATGATATACCCCTTGATTTTTTGAAAAATATGCTATACTATATATCAGTTAATTAATATAATTAATATCTAAATTATTCAATATGATTAAATATGAAGGTGATTCTGGAATTTAAGATATTGATAAATTATAGCTTTGAATAAAAACTATAATGAGGCCCGGTCTTTAATTTAGAAAAGAACCAAAAACAGCCACTCTAAGTGGCTGTTTTTGGGATATTCAGAGTCATTCAGGGCTTGCATAAATATTGAAAATTTGCTAAAATTATTATATTAAAATAATGTTTTAGTTTATCTTTATGAATTTAGATGATATTAAAAATTGAGAAGCGAAAATTCTTGAAGAAGCCAAAAATATTAAAGATAGCAACACTCTAGAAGAGTGGCGCATCAAATATTTAGGAAGGAGAGGAAAATTGGTCTCTTTTTTTGAAGAGCTTAAAGATTTAGCCACTGAGGAGAAAAAAAAGTTGGGTCCAGCCCTGAATCAGCTGAAACAAAAATTACAGGCTACTTATCAAGAATTGCGCGCCAATTACACAGAAGAAAAATCTAATTTATTGTTTGATTATACCCAACCGGGTAAAAAGCAAAACCTAGGCTCTCTTAATCTTGAGACCTTAATGGAGAGAGAAATATTAAAATTTTTTTCTAAATTAGGATTTGAGGTTATTGAAGGACCTGAAGTGGAAAGTGAATATTATAATTTTGATGCCTTAAACATACCCAAAAATCATCCAGCGAGGGATATGTGAGACACTTTTTGATTAGAAGACGGGCTTAAATTAAATAATTATTCAGCTGATTATCCATATAAGGCCACGAATTTATTGTTGCGTACTCATACTAGTCCAGTGCAAATGAGATATATGGAAAAAAATAATCCGCCCATCAAAATTATTGTGCCCGGTGTTTGTTATCGTTACGAAGCTACTGACGCGCGTCATGATTTTCAGTTTCGGCAAATAGAAGGTTTAATGGTAGATAAAAAAATTAGCTTGGCAAATTTTAAATATATTATGGAAGCATTAGCAAAAACTATTTTTGGCAAAGAGATTAAAATTAGATTCTTGCCAAGTTATTTTCCTTTTGTAAGTCCCGGTTTGCAGATGGATATTTCTTGTTTTAAATGTCAAGGCAGAAATAAAAATTGTCGTCTTTGTGGGGGTAGCGGCTGAATGGAAGTATTAGGTGCTGGTATGGTGCACAAAAATCTTTATCGTTATGCGAATTGAGCCGATTATAATTACGAAGGGTTTGCTTTTGGCTTAGGACTCGAAAGATTTACCATGATAAAATATGGTATTGATGATATCAGGGTTTTTAATTCAGGAATAATTACGAAGCCCGTTCGAAAGGCAGTGGATATAAAATAAAGAGATATGCCCGCTAATGATGCATTCGTTTGTATAGATCTTTGATATGAAAAATAAAAAAAATAAATAGATGGAGGGTAAAGCTATAATTTCGTTTTTTATATTTCCGTCAAAGATGAGCTTTTATTTTCAAGAAGTTTTTGATTAAATATTTAATTATGAAATATTCATATAATTGGTTAAAAGAATTTATTCCTCATAATTTGCCAGAAGCTAAAGAACTAGCTGACATTTTAAATTATTATATTGGGGAAACAACGCTACGCAAACAAGGCAAAGACTTTATCTTAGAAATTGATATAGCCGTGAATCGCTTTGCTGATTTAGGTGGCCACTTGCATTTAGCAAGAGATATTGCTGCTTTTTTAAACTTGAATTTTAAATCTCCGGTAATCAGGCAACCAATTAAAATTACTACAAACCAATCAGATGATTTAGCCATCGAAATCCAAAATACCAACGATTGTTTACAGTATTGCGGGTTGCTCATAAGTGATGTGAAAATTTGCCAGTCACCTCTTGAAATTCGGGAAAAGTTAATTTCTTGTGGCCTGCGTCCGATTAACAACATCGTTGATCTTACTAATTTTATAATGCTGGAATATAATCAACCAATGCATGCTTTTGACTATGACAAAATTTCATCTCATAAAATTGTTGTCAGGCGCGCCCAACAAGACGAAAAAATCACTACTTTAGATAACAGGTCTATAAGTTTAAATCAAAATATTTTAGTGATTGCCGATTCAGAGAAGCCTTTAGCCATTGCTGGAATTAAGGGAGGTAAAGAGGCAGAAATTTCCAAGTATACTCAAAATATTGTTTTAGAAAGCGCTAATTTTGATTCCTCGCTAATTTATACAACTTCAAAAAATCTTAATTTAATTACCGATGCTTCGATAAGATTTTCTCATAATTTACCAAAAGAATTAACGGCAGAAGCCCTACAAAGAGCTGCTCAGTTAATTCAGAAATATCATTATGGCATAATTTGTGGGCCAGCTATTGAAGCCAGTAAAATGAAATCAAAGCCTAAGGTTATTATTTTAAATATCGAAAAAACTAGCGAGTTTTTGGGATTTGATATCAAGCCAAAATTTTTAGAACAAGTATTTCATAAATTAGAAATAAATTTTATAAGAAAAAACAAGAATTTATATCTCACAATCATTCCTTATTGAAGGCAAGATCTTTCTGACGATAATGATTTAATTGGAGAAATCGGCCGCATTTATGGTTTTAATAATATTAAAGCTCAAGTGCCTCAAGTTGATTTAATTCCCCCTCAAGAAAATGATTTTTATAATTTTAAGCAACTTTTAAAAGATTATTCTTTAGGGTTTGGGTTATCAGAGGTGATGGATTATCATTTTATAGGCGCTAAAGAAGAGAAATTTTTTGATCCATCAGCACTTTCTCAATTAATTAAACTTAAAAACCCCCTTTCTTCTTCTTATAAATATCTTCGTCCTTTTTCTTTAGTTTCAAGTTTACGATCTCTAAGTATTAATAATAAATATTTTTTTGAACCGAGAATTTTTGAAATTGCCAAAAACTTTTTTGCTGTTGGTAAAACAGTAAACGAGGTCGATACCTATAGTTTTGGTCTATGCAATTCCAAGGCTGCGGTCTCAACTTTGCTTTTAGAAGCAAAAGGCATAATCGAGAGATTATTCGAATCTTTTGGTATTGGTAGCGAAGATTATTTCATTTCCAATAAATTACCAACAAATTTTTTGAATCGCTATGCCCCATTTATTTTAGAAAGCCATAATATTGTATTTTACAATAGCAAAAATCAATTTCTCGGTGCTTTATTTGTGCCTAAAAGCAAAATTTTAGAAGCTTATAGTCTTATTAGAGAGCATCAAGAGCCAGCAGTTGTTTTAGCTGAATTTAACTTAGAATCTCTATATCAATTAGTAAAGCGTGAGCTTGAATTCCAACCCTTACCAAAGTATCCATCAAGCATCAGGGATATCGCTATTTTGGTGCCGGAAAATACTTTTATTCAAGATATTGAGCAAACTATTAAAGCGGCTAAGTGTTGTAATTTAGCTGATGTAGATATTTTTGATATTTATGAAGGCTTAAAAGAGGGAAAGAGCGTCTCTTTTCATTTGGTTTTCCGAAGCGACACTCACACTCTCACCGATGATGAAATTAATCAGGACCTCCATAAAATTATAGAAAAATTAAAAAAGCAAGGCTGAAAGATTAGATAAAATGGTGGGTAAAGATTTTCTTAATGTTTTATTAATTTTTATCATAAATTAACTGTAATACAAATTTTAGATCTTAAATTTTATTTATGGCCAATAATACCGAACAAAATAATAATGATTTTAATAATGGCGTCGAAAGCTATACTGCCAAAGATATTTATGTTTTAGAAGGTCTTGAGCCCGTAAGACGTAGGCCAGGTATGTATATTGGCTCTACTGGTCAAGCAGGGCTTCATCATTTAATTTGAGAGATTGTTGATAATGGTCTTGATGAAGCTATGGCAGGTTTTTGTAAGAGTATTGAAGTAACGCTCTTACCAAATAATCGTGTTAGTATTTTAGATGATGGCAGGGGCATCCCTATAGATATTCATCCTCAAACAAAAAAATCTGCGCTGGAAACAGTACTGACCACCCTACATGCTGGTGCCAAATTCGGTGGTAAATCTTATAAAATTGCTGGAGGTTTGCATGGTGTTGGTGCCTCTGTAGTGAACGCCCTTTCTAAATATATGAGAGCCGAGGTTTATCGAGATGGCTTTACTTATTATCAAGAATATCACCAGGGGAAGCCAGTGACCAAGCTAATGAAAGAAAAAGGAGATAAAAATAAACATGGCACTTTTATTGTTTTTGAACCAGATCCAGAAATCTTTAAAGAAATTAAATTTGATTGAAAAACAATTTTGGATCATTTGCGTGAACAGGCATATTTAACTAAAAAAGTGAAAATTAAGTTTACCGATAAAAGGGATGAAAATAATGAAAAACATTATGTGTTTTATTTTTCAAGTGGTATTGTAGCCTTTTTACGTTATCTTATCGACGCTCGAGAAACTAAGTCAATTCATAAACAACTTTTTTATGTTGCTGACACTTATAATGATATTCAAGTAGAGGTAGCAATGGTTTATACAGAGGATATTGAAACAGTAGAAATTAGTTTCGCTAATAATATTAAAACCGGTGAAGGGGGAATGCATTTAACTGGATTTCGTAGTGCCTTAACCCGCGTTTTGAATGACTATATTAAAAATCATACTAAAGAAAATATCTCATTAACTGGTGACGATGTTAGAGAGGGTTTATTAGCAATTATCTCTGTAAAAATTAAAGAGCCACAGTTTGAAGGTCAAACTAAAGCAAAGTTAGGGAATCCCGAAGCTCGGGTTGCTGTTGAGCAAATTATGTCTTCAAGTTTTCGAGACTTTTTAGAGAAAAACCCCGATGATGCTAAAAAAATTTTGGATAAATGTTTTATTTCGGCAAAAGCTCGAGAAGCAGCAAAAACAGCCCGGGATAGCGTGCTGAGAAAATCAGTTTTTGAAACCGCAACTTTGCCGGGAAAATTAGCTGATTGCATTTCGAAAAAACCGTCAGAATCAGAATTATTTATTGTGGAAGGCGAGAGTGCCGGCGGTAGTACTAAACAAGCAAGAGATAGAAATATTCAAGCAGTGCTTCCTCTAAGAGGCAAAATTTTGAATGTAGAAAAGGCCCGCTTGGATAAAATGATGTCTTCAGAAGAAATAAAAGCCATTATTTTAGCTTTGGGCACAGCAATTTCCGAGAATTTTGATTTAAATAAGCTAAGATACCATAAAATTATTTTGGCCGCTGATGCTGATTGCGATGGAGCCCATATTAGAACCCTACTTTTAACCCTCTTCTTTAGATATTTCAGACCCTTAGTAGAAAGCGGGCACATTTATATTGCTCAGCCTCCACTTTACAGAATTCAAAAAGGCAAAGAAGTATACTATGCCTATAATGAAGAACAAAAAGAGCAGATTTTAAAGAAAATTACTAACTTGTCTCCATCATTAGAAAAACAGAAAGCAAATGATAAAAATAAAAACGATAAAAATAAAATTCAAATTACTATTGAAAGCGAGGAGGAAGATCAAAGCCATCAAGAATCAGAGCATGAAATTTCTGATCAAGAAATGGGTATTGAAAACTATAAAGGAGTAAGTATTCAGCGCTATAAAGGTTTAGGAGAAATGAATCCCGAACAACTGTGAGAAACCACAATGGATCCTCAAAAAAGAGTTTTATGAAAAGTGACAGTTAAGGATGCCGAGGAGGCTGATAAGCTTTTCACTATTTTAATGGGTGATGAAGTATTACCACGCAAAAAATTTATTGAAGCCTATGCTAAAAAAGTCAGGAACTTAGATATCTAATATATTTATAAGAGGAACAATTATCCGGACTGAATAAGTTCAAAATAAAAGGAGTAAAGGGAAAAATTTATATGTTTCAAGACTTAACTATATTGCTATTCTGCTAAGAATTACTATTTGATTCAAATATGAAAACCAATATAATTGATAAGTAATAACTTATAGCAGTTAAGAAACATAAATATTTTGTACGTACGGCCGTACGTACAAAATATTTTTAAAATTTGATAATAAAATTTGAAAAATTGTGAAAAATATGATATTTTATAAACGAGACTAGGTAAAAGCTCACAATGCTATAACCGTGGAGGCCTCAAGATTTTATCCCAAGAGCAGCCCTTTGGGGCTGCTCTCCTTATTACTTTATTGTTACAAATCTTGACTTTCTAATTATTATTTGGTAAAATATTTTTATTAATTAGCTTATAATATTTAATTTTTATTTACTAAAATGCCAACAATTAATCAACTCATTAAAAAAGGGAGAAAAGAGATTGAAAAAAAATCAAAATCTCGTGCTTTAAACTTTGGCTTCAATATTAAGAAAAATAAGCCGAGTCAATATGATTCTCCCTATAAAAAAGGAGTATGTATTAAAGTTTTTACTACTACACCCAAAAAGCCAAATTCTGCCTTAAGAAAAGTAGCGAGAGTAAGATTATCTAATGGTCAGGAAGTAACTGCCTATATTCCTGGCATTGGCCATAATTTGCAGGAGCACTCCATTGTTTTGGTACGAGGTGGCAGAGTTAAAGATTTACCTGGAGTAAAATATCATATTGTCCGAGGTAAATATGATGCTTCTGGAGTTGAGGGTCGCAAGCAACAAAGAAGCAAATATGGAGCCAAACGAGCTAAATAAAATAGCTTATAGGGGCTAGGTGATAGCTTTTAGTTATAAACCAGCATTGATTCTTAAAACTTATATACTAATTAAATTTGTTTTATGGATTTAGTAATTGATCAAAAAAAATATAAACCGGATTTAAAATATCAAAGTTATACTGTTTCCAAATTAATAAATATGTCAAATCGAAAAGGCAAGAAAAATATTAGTAGAAAAAATATTTATAAAGCCTTAGATATCATTGAGAAGCAAATGAAACAAGAGCCGTTAAATGTCTTGGAAACAGCGATTGCCAATGTGGCTCCTAATTTAGAAGTGAGAAGTGTGCGTATTGGAGGAGCTAATTATCAGGTGCCTACGCCTGTATCTGGAGAAAGAAAAGTAACTTTAGCAATGCGTTGAATTATTCAAGTTGCTAATCAAAAGAAAGGTAAGTCATTTAGCGAGAAACTTGCTGAAGAAATTATCTCCGCTTATAAAGGCGAAGGTACTGCTATGAAAAAAAAGAATGATGTTCAAAGAATGGCTGAGGCCAATAAGGCTTTTGCCCATTTTGCTCGTCGACAGTAAAATTTAATACTGAGATATTTAATTTTCTACGCAGATAAACGTAGATATTTTTAATTTTAATTTTATTAATATGGAGTATCCTTTAGAAAAACTAAGAAATATTGGTATTATTGCTCACATTGATGCTGGTAAAACAACGACCACAGAGCGCATTTTGTTTTATACGGGTCTTTCTCATAAAATTGGAGAAGTTCACGAGGGAGCAGCAATTATGGATTGAATGGCGCAAGAGAGAGAAAGAGGTATTACGATTACGGCAGCTTCAACAACTTGCTTTTGAACCCCTACTTATAGAAATAACGACGCCAACTTTAAACACAAAATTAATATCATCGATACTCCTGGCCATATTGATTTTACTGCCGAGGTGCAAAGATCTTTGAGGGTTTTAGATGGTGCTGTAGTTGTTTTTGATGGCGTTGCTGGTGTTGAACCACAGTCAGAAACAGTTTGACATCAGGCTGATAAATATTCGGTGCCAAGAATTTGTTTCATTAATAAAATGGATCGTTTAGGTGCTGATTTTGAAGCAAGCTTTCAATCTATTAAAGAAAAACTTACACCTAACGCTGTGGCTTTAAATATTCCCATTGGTAAAGAAGATAAATTTGAGGGTGTGGTTGATTTAATTCGAATGAAAAAAGTTGAATTTCATGGAGAGCATGGCGAGCAAGTTATTAATACCGAAATTCCAGAAGATCTAAAAAATAAAGCTTGAGAATATCACAACATCTTAGTGGAAAAAGTTGCTGATCAAGATGATAATTTACTTCATAAATATTTAAATGAAGAGCCGATTAGCGAAGAAGAAATTATGGCTTCACTAAGAAAATCTGTTATTAATTATAAATTAGTACCAGTTTTTTGCGGTTCAGCTTTTAAAAATAAAGGAGTACAGTGTGTTTTGGATGGTGTAGTTGAATATTTGCCCTCCCCCTTAGATTTACCCCCAATTGAGGGCATTGATCCTCGTACTGGAGAAACTACTATTAGAAAGTCTGATGAGAACGAACCCTTTAGCGCCTTGGTTTTTAAATTGGCAACCGATCCTTATGTTGGTTCTTTAACTTATTTTAGAGTTTATTCGGGAAAATTAACAAAAGGAAGCTACATATATAATAGTAGCAAAGGTCAGACTGAAAGAATCTCTCGTTTAATTAGAATGTTTTCTAATAAGCGCGAAGAAATTGATGATGTTAGTGCTGGAGACATCGTGGCTACAGTAGGTTTAAAATACACCTTAACTGGAGATACTTTATGTGATCCGCAAAATCCTATTATTTTGGAATCAATTTCTTTTCCTGAGCCAGTTATTTCTTTAAAATTGGAGCCTAAAACAAAGGCTGATCAAGAAAAAATTAGTTTGTCACTCAAAAAATTAGCCGAGGAAGATCCGACTTTTAAAGTGAAAACCGACGAAGAAACTATGGATACAATTATTTCTGGTATGGGAGAATTGCATTTGGATATTATAGTTGATAGATTACGCCGAGAATTTAATATTAATGTTGATGTTGGTAAACCCCAAGTTGCTTACAAAGAAACTATTAAGGAAGTTGCAGAAGCTGAGGGTAAGTATATTCGTCAATCTGGCGGTCATGGTCAATATGGTCATGTCTGGTTAAAAATCGAGCCCTTGGAGAGAGGTAAAGGATTTGAGTTTGTTAATCAAATCAAAGGTGGTATTATTCCTCAAGAATTTATTCCCGCAGTAGAAAAAGGTGTTAAAGAGGCGATGGAAAAAGGGATTGTAGCTGGTTACCCAATGTCAGATGTTAGGGTTACATTATATGATGGCTCTTATCACGAGGTTGATTCTTCTGATTTCGCCTTTAAAATTGCTGGCTCTATGGCTTTTCAAGACGCAGCTAAAAAGGCTAAGCCCGTACTTTTAGAGCCGATTATGAAAGTGGAAGTAGTAGTACCAGAAAAATTTTTAGGTGATGTTATTGGAGATTTAAATGCTCGCCGAGGCCGTATCGAAAGGATGCAAGACAGATATAATATGAAAGTAGTAGATGCCTTTGTACCTTTAGCCGAAATGTTTGGCTATGTGACAAACTTGCGTTCTATGACTGAGGGTAGAGGTACGTTTACTATGGAATTCGATCATTATCAAGAAGTACCTCAAAATATTGCTGAAACGATTATTGGAAAAAAAGATGCTTAATATTTTTTAAAAGATAAAATCAAAAATAAAAGTCAGAAATAGAGATTAAAAATAGAACTGAATAATTCAGCTCTATTTTTATAGATAGTCGTACTTTTAATATCCGTACAGCAAATCTGAAAATTATCAAACAATAAGCATTTCATTTTTATTCTAATATAAAATTCTAAAAATTTGTACATTTCTTTTTATTTATAGTTTGCCTTTTTGTCCTTGAAACCGTGAAGTTTAATATTTTTCTGGAAATTTTTATTTTGCAAAAGTGGCTCAGAATTTTTTCTAAACTCTTGACTTTTTTTAATAAATTCGCTAATATTAATTTATTCCCTTAAAAGGATGTTTTATTTATGCATTTTATTAGGTCCTTAAATAAAATATTAATTATTTTAATAAATTAAAAATAAATAATAATTATGGCTGAGAAAGCAAAATTTGTGAGAAATAAACCTCACTTAAACGTGGGTACTATTGGGCACATTGATCATGGTAAAACAACATTGACAGCAGCAATTTTACATGTTTTACATTTAAAGGGTTTAATTGATAAAACATATACTGTGAATGACATTGATAAAGCGCCCGAAGAAAAAGCCCGTGGTATTACCATTAATGTTCACCACTCGGAATATGAAACAGAAAATCGTCACTATGCTCATATTGATTGTCCGGGACATGTTGACTACATTAAAAATATGATTACCGGATCTTCTCAAATGGATGGTGCTATTTTAGTTGTTTCTGCTGTTGATGGACCAATGCCCCAAACAAGAGAACATGTTTTACTTGCTCGTCAAGTAGGAGTGCCGGCAATTGTTGTGTTTTTGAATAAAGTTGATGCTGTTTCTGATCCAGAATTGGTTGATTTAGTTGAAGCTGAAGTAAGAGAACTTTTAACTAAATATGGTTTTCCTGGCAATGAAGTACCTGTCATTAGAGGTTCGGCTCTCAAAGCTTTAGAAGCGCAAAGTGTTGACGATGAAGCAGTTAAACCAATTTTCCAATTATTAGAGGCTTTAGATACTTATATTCCTTTGCCTACTCGTGATAAAGATAAGCCATTTTTGATGCCAATCGAAGATATTTTCACCATTGAAGGTAGGGGGACTGTAGTGACCGGACGTGTTGAGAGAGGTACTATTAAAGTGAACGATGAAGTAGAAATTGTTGGTTATACTCCCACCATTAAAACTATTGCAACTGGAGTAGAAATGTTTAACAAAACCCTAGAAGAAGGTGTTGCGGGCGACAATATTGGTATTCTTTTAAGAGGTACCAAAAAAGAAGAAGTCCGAAGAGGCCAAGTTGTAGCTAAACCTGGTAGCATTACTCCCCACACAGAATTTGAAGCCGAAGTTTATGTTCTTTCTAAAGATGAAGGAGGACGCCATACCCCATTCTTTAGTGGTTATAAGCCACAATTTTTCATTCGAGCTGCTGATGTTACAGGTGAAATTGCCTTGAAAGAAGGAGTAGAAATGGTAATGCCAGGAGATAATGCTACTTTTAAAGTTAAATTAATAGTGCCAGTTGCTATTGAAGAAAAGCAAAAATTCGCTATTCGAGAAGGAGGAAAAACGGTCGGTGCTGGTGTGGTAACCAAAATTATTGCCTAATAAATTTTCATAATGGCTTTGAGTACCTTAGAGAACAAGGAAAAAACTAGGATTAGGGTTAGATTAAAGTCATACGACCATCATATTATTGATAATTGTTGCCGCCAAATAGTAGATTTGATTATTAGAAACGGCAGTCAGGTTGTAGGACCAATTTTATTGCCAACAGAAATCAGAAAATATTCCGTTAATAGAGCTACTTTTGTTAAAAAAACATCTCAGGAACAGTTTGAAATCAGAATTCACAAACGTTTAATTGACATTCTAAATCCTAATCAGAAGATTATTGAAGCTCTTACCAATCTTAATTTACCCGCTGGTGTTGAAGTCGAAATTAAGACCTAATTAATTTAGAGTTTTGTCTCAAGAAAAAACTGAGGTAAATCTCAGTTTTTTCTTGAAAAGTTTATAAATAAAAGTATGAGTTTTATTTTAGCAAAAAAATTAAAAATGACCCAACTTCCCGATAAGGAATCAGGTTTTATTCCTGTGACAGTAATTGAAGCCGGCCCAGTGATTGTCACCCAGATAAAAATAAAAGATAAGGATGGCTACAATGCAGTACAAGTTGGCTTTGACGAATCAAAGCATATTAAAAAGCCCCGCTTGGGTTTACTTAAGAAAGTTTTTTCTAAGGAAAACGAAGCGGAGGAATCTTCAGATCAAAACCAGGAAAAAGAGGTAAAAAAGCTCAAGTATTTCAAAGAGTTCGAGACGACAGACTTATCTCAGTTTAAAGTTGGCGATATTTTAGATGTGTCTCAATTTAAAATAGGCGATTTGGTAAAAGTGGAGGGCGTCTCTAAATCTAAAGGCTTTCAAGGGGTAGTGAAACGTCACCATTTTGGTGGCGCTTCAAAAACTCATGGTACAAAGCACGCTCATCGAGAACCAGGTTCAATCGGTGCTCAAGGTCCTCAGAGAGTTATTAAAGGAACAAGAATGGCTGGTCGTACTGGCGGAGATAAAATTACTATTAAAAATCTCGAAGTTATTGATGTTGATCCAGAGCATAATCTACTTTTTGTGAGGGGCGCTGTCCCAGGTAAACCCGGAGATTTACTAAAAATTACTAAGTAGGAAAGAATTATAAGAAGAGCTTAAATGGTAATAAATTAAATTAAATTTACTTTATGGAATTGCCAGTTTATAATCAAAAAAAAGAAATTGTAGATAAAGTTGTTCTTAAAGATCAATATTTTGATATTCTCTTTAATAATGATACCGTTTTTCAAGTTTATACATCTCTACTTAGCAATAGACGTCAACCGTTAGCTCATACTAAAGACAGGAGTGAGGTTAGTGGGGGCGGTAGAAAACCCTGATCCCAAAAAGGTACAGGAAGAGCGAGAGCTGGTTCCACGCGTTCTCCGATTTGACGACACGGAGGTGTCACATTTGGTCCCAGGCAAAACGAAGAAAATTTTCAAAAGAAAATTAATAGAAAGGCCAAAACTAAAGCTCTCGAGATGATTTTAAGCCAGAAAATTAAAGATAATGAATTTTTTATTATTGACGATATTAATCTAGCCAATACTAAAACAAAAGAAATGGAAAAAATTGTTAAACTATTTGCGAGACCAAACTTTAAGAAAACCAATAAGGAAGTGTTGATAGTAGTGCCAAATCAAAAAAAAGAGCTAATTCGCTATAGTCGCAATTTACCTTATGCTTATATGACTACAATTTCATCTTTAGACATTTTAACTCTACTCAATTACAAAAATTTTGTTATCTTTAAAGATTGTCTTAAGGATTTAGAAAAAAGATTTAGTACAATCAACAAATCCTAATTTATTATTCAAATTTATTTTATGCCAAGCTTATTTACTAAAAAAACAAACAAAAAAAACCAAGCCGTTGAGAAAAAGGATACTGAAGTTTCAAAAAATAAGGTAGCAAGCAAAAATATTAAAATATCAACGAATAAGTTTTTTGCTTGCCAGCCTTTAATTTCAGAAAAAGCTACTCAGAGCCAGGGCTTTAATAAGTATACTTTTTTAGTTTCTCAAAATGCCAATAAACCAGAAGTGAAAAAATTCATTGAGCATTTTTATAATGTTAAAGTTCAGG
>Ga0116190_1000463_pt1 | contig 41047 bp, 33 predicted proteins | sample AD_JPNTR4_MetaG_FD_89808 | JGI IMG/M metagenome (GOLD analysis project Ga0116190, IMG submission 89808) | Active sludge microbial communities of municipal wastewater-treating anaerobic digesters from Japan - AD_JPNTR4_MetaG | ecosystem: Engineered > Bioreactor > Anaerobic > Digestate | place...
TACCGGTGGTCTCTTACACCACCTTCTCACCCTTATTTGCCGAAGCAAACGGTTATTTTCTTCTGCTATACTATATGTTCACACATATCTGTTATTTCAACAGCACAATGCTCTGTGTTGTCCGGACTTTCCTCTTCAAAAGAAGCGATAGAACAACCTACTGATTTGCAAATATACTATAATTCTAATTATTTACTTTGTGGTCTCATGTTTTGGATATAAATCAATTCTTTTAGAGAATAGTTAATTTTTAATAAAAATATACAACGCTCGTATTTTTTTTGTATATTAGCTGAATAAAACAGCATACAAATACTAAAACAATGATAGAAGAAGACGATAGTTTTGATTCACTTTTTGCCGAAGAAGACGAACCTATAGCAGAAAGCACACAAAACGAACAAGTGTGGAAGATTTTATTAGTAGATGATGAACAAGATATTCATTCGGCTATACGTTTAGCTTTGGATAATTTTACGTATGAGGGTAAGAAAATTAAATTTTTTGATGCGTATTCAGGTGAAGAAGCAAAACAAATATTACAACAAAATACCGATATAGCTCTTATACTTCTTGATGTAGTGATGGAAACAAGTCATGCGGGACTTGATTTTGTGAAATTTATTCGTAATGATTTGCAAAATCACTTTATACGAGTTGTATTATGGACTGGTCAACCGGGATATGCTCCTAAAAAAGATGTAATATTATCGTATGAAATAAACGATTACAAAACAAAAACAGACTTAACCGATGATAATATATTTACGGCAGTATTGGCAAGTATTAGAGCTTACAATGCTATAATGACTGTAGAATCGTATCGCCAAAATTTGGAACAAAAAGTAATAGAACGTACAAAAACTATTGAAGAACAAAAGAAAAAAATAGTAGATAGTATATCATATGCCGAGAAAATTCAACGTTCAATATTACCCTCACAAGAAGTTTTTTCTAAATATTTTCCAGAATCTTTTATTTTGTTTAAACCGCGTGATGTTGTAAGTGGTGATTTTTATTGGTTATCGCAAGTAGACGAAAACGTTATTTTTGTTGCAACAGCAGATTGTACCGGTCACGGTGTTCCCGGAGCTTTTATGTCAATGATAGGAAATACTTTGCTTAATGAAATAGTAGCAACTAAAGAAGTTCAAAGTCCGGCATCTATTCTTTCACAATTAAATGCGGGTATTATAGATGCTCTTACAAAACATACAAATTCTGAAGATGCTCAAACCGATGGCATGGATATTACACTATGTAAAATTGATTTACACAATAATATAATTGAATTAGCTACAGCTAATCATGTGTTATTAGTATATTCTCATAACATGATGCATGTTGTAGAAGGAAATTATGAATCAATTGGTGGTATTTTTTCAATGCGAAAAGCACCGGAATTTAAAAATGTATCTATACCAATTGAACCTCGTATGCGAATTTATATGTTTTCTGATGGTATTCAAGATCAATTCGGTGGTCCTAAAAATGAAAAATTTACCCGTGCTCGGTTGGAAAAACTATTGCTTGATACAACATCGCTTCCTATAAAAGAACAAGGTAAAAAAGTAGAGCAAGAATTTACTGTTTGGAAAGAAGGTAAGGCTCAACTTGATGATGTATTGTTACTTGGTATTCAATTTTAAACCTATTGTATGTTTCAAAAAAATGTATTGATTTTCTTTTTTGTTTTTGTTGTAACTTGTGTGTATGCAGGTGTCGAAAAAATGTATTCTGTAGATACATTACTTATTACAAATAAAGAAGGTTTAATACAATCACATAAAGAAGTTATTTCAATTCTAAATGCAACCAATGTTAGTAAAAAAGCAGAGTTGTTTTATAACACCGGATATGCTTTAGCTAATAAACCTAAAGCGACTAAAAAAGATTTTTTGGTTGCAATTTCCTATATTTCAATAGCAGCAGAGTTTTATAAAGAATCCGGGAGTTATAAAGAATTTGGGACCTGTTTGGAAAATTTAGCAACCATTCATTATGAGTTGAGTGAATATGAAAAAGCTGTATCGTTGTTTGAAGAGTCAATAGAAATTCATAAAACATATTTATCTCATGATATTGCTCATATAGCTCTTTTACATACAAATATTGCTTTTATATTTTTTAATACGTATAGATATGAAAATGCAATTCGTTTTTTTTCAAATTCATTATTATATTATACTACAATAAAAGATACAGTAGGTATTGGAAAAACATTGTATTATAAAGGCTTGGTTTTCTACGAAAACAATGAACTTGATAGCGCATTGGTATATTATGAAAAAGCCTTGAAATATGATTTATTAAGTAAAAATGTAAATGAAATTCTTGCATCATACAATAATTTAGCTGTTTTATATACAAAAAAAAGAAGTCTTAATCAAGCAATTTCATATTTAGATAAATCCTTAGGGTTAATTGAAAAAATTGATAATAATCAGTCGCAATTATCAATGTATCATATAAATATTGGTAATGTATATTTTCAAAAAAAACAATTTGATAAGGCATTAGAAAGTTATAATGCGGCATTGCAGTTAAAAAGAGATATAAAATCGAATGATGGAATAGCAGTAGCATTACATAATATTGCAAATGTGTTGATAGAACAAAAAAAATTAACTGAAGCAAAAAATAAATTAAATGAAGCATTAGCTTTAACAGAAACAGCATATCCAAATCAATTATATGGGAGTATTTGTAAAACTACTTCTCGATTATATGAACTTATGAATAATGGAGAGAAGGCCTTATTTTATTTTGAGTTATATGTTAAAAATACTATTTCAATTATAGCAGAAGATACCGGACAAATTTCTGATTTTGGAAATAAACATCAAGAAGGAGTTTTAGCTGCAGCTGCATTACAACGTGAAATAAGAATGCAACAAATGTTAGCTTCTTATGATTTTAAAATTAAAAAAGACTCAATTCAAGCTTTGGAAGCAAAACGCAAACAAAGTAGTATGCGGCTGTATGTGTATATAGGAATTGTAATTTTTATATTTATTGCCGGTGGTATTATGCTCAACAGATATTTTTTGAAGAAGCGTGCAAATATAAAACTGGAAGAACAAAATCGTGAAATTGCTCAACAAAATAAAATTATAGCACAGCAAACCCAAGAACTTATTGAATCCAATCAAGAATTAGAGAAATTATCGATAGTTGCAAGTAAGACAGACAATGCAATTCTTATAATGAATTCTGATGGATATTTTGAATGGGTAAATGAAGCATATACTAATATTTTTGGATTTACTTTTGAAGAATTATGTTCGCAAATAAGCAATCATATGATAGGCCCATCAACTCCTCAATATGTAGTTGATAAATATAATGAATGTAGAGAAAAAAAAGTAACAGTTCAATACGAGGTAGAAACTAAAAATAAAGCAAAAGAAGCAATTTGGATACAAGTTACTCTTACTCCAATTTTAAATGCTGAAGGAGAATTACATAGGTTAGTAATGATAGATTCTGATATAACTCAGTTAAAAAAAGCAGAACTTGAAATTATAGCTCAAAAAGATCAAATAGAACAACAAAAAGAAGAGCAGGCTCAACAACGAGATAATGTAATAGCTCAAAGTAAAGAAATAGAAGCAAAAAAAGAAGAGTTAGCTGCAACTTTGGAACAATTGAAAGCTGCTCAAAATAAATTAGTTGAATCAGAAAAAATGGCTCAGTTGGGAAGTTTGGTTGCCGGTATTTCGCATGAAATAAATACTCCTGTGGGGGTTGGTTTAGCAGCTTCATCTTCGCTTTCAACCAGAACAGCTGAGATAATAGAATTGTTTCAAACGAAAAAAATGAAATTATCTGATTTGCAAAGTTTTTTAGATACTGTTCAAAATGCAAGTGATTTAATTCTTAAAAATCTACATAGAACAGCCGAATTAGTGAAAAGTTTTAATCAAGTATCGGTTGATAATATGACTGAACAAAAACGAGAATTTAATTTACATGAATATTTGCACGATATAGCACGTAGTCTTGCACCTAAATTTAAAGGGAGAAATGTTACTGTTGATATTTCATGTAGTCAAGAAATTATATTTACAAGCTATCCGGGGGCGTTTGCTCAAATTTTTACAAATTTTATTGTAAATTCATTAATGCATGCGTATTCAGAAACAGATACAGGAACTATTCGAATTTCTGTAAATGAAAATGATTCTGATTTTACATTTGTATACTCCGACGATGGTAAAGGTATTCCCAAAGAAAATCAACCTAAGGTATTTGAGGCTTTCTTTACAACCAATACTCAAGAAGGAACAGGATTGGGTATGAATATTACATACAATTTGGTAACACAAAAATTAGGTGGTGATATTCAATTGTGGAGCGAAGAGGGGAAAGGAGTAATTTTTACTATCATAATACCAAAATCTAATATTCTTGCATAATCGTGTATGAAAATTCTAACCAAAGAATTAATTCACCAAGCCGATTCTTATACCATTGTCAATGAACCAATAGCTTCTATTGATTTAATGGAACGTGCATCAAAAGCCTTTGTTGATGAACTTTTAGAGATTGTTCCGTTAGCTCGTATATTTTGTGTTGTTTGTGGCAGCGGTAATAATGGCGGAGATGGGTTTGCTATTGCTCGTATTTTAGCTAAACAACACTATTCTGTTAAAGTTTTTCATATACAATCACATAAACCTCTTTCTCGTGATTGTACTTGTAATTTGGAGCGGTTACAGAATATAGTTTCGCCAACGTTAGATATTTCTATTGTTTCACTTACAGATATTTCTGAACTTGAAATACCTGCTCAAGCAATAATAATAGATGCTATATTTGGAAGTGGCTTACATACTTCAATACAAGGATTATCAAAAGAATGCATTATAAAACTTAATGCTTTACCAAATATAAGAGTAGCAGTAGATATTCCTTCAGGATTGTATTGTGATAGGCCTCAACAAGTTGGAGATACAATTTTTAAGGCTCATTATACAATTACGTTTCAATATCCTAAACTGTCATTTTTATTTCTAGAAAATGAACAGTTTGTTGGTGATTGGTCAGTTGTTCCTATTGGTTTGTCAAAAGAATTTGAAGAAATGGTTTCTACACCTTACTTTTTTACAATGCATTGTGATGTTACGTTACAATCATATTCACGTTTTGCACATAAAGGAAATAAAGGACATGCTCTTATTGTAGCAGGAAGTACAGGTAAAACCGGAGCTGCAGTGTTAGCAGCTCGCGCATGTATAAGTTCCGGTTGTGGATTGGTAACTGCTCATGTGCCTCAAAATTCAAATACTATAATGCAGATAGCTATACCCGAAGTTATGACAAGTATAGATGAAGGACTGGATATAATTCAAAGTATACCAAATTTTAATTCAATTTCTGCAATAGCTTTAGGACCGGGTATAGGAACACATTCTAAGACACAGCAAGCTCTTATTCAATATATTTCACATGCTTCAATACCAATGGTGCTTGACGCCGATGCTTTAAATATAGTATCTTTACATAAAGAAATTCTTTCTAAATTACCACAAGACACAATACTTACTCCGCATCCCGGTGAATTTGACAGATTAACACGCAAGCATGAATCTTCTTTTGAAAGATTACAAACACAAATTGCATTTTCTAAACAAACAAAGTGTATAGTTGTTTTAAAAGGGAAATATACAAGCATAACGTTGCCAAATGGTGATGTTTGGTTTAATAGTACCGGAAATCATGGAATGGCAACAGCAGGAAGTGGTGATACTCTTACCGGAATTATAGTTTCATTATTAGCACAAGGGTATACACCTAATCAAGCTTCAATATATGGTGTATTTATTCATGGGTTGGCAGGTGATTTGGCATTACAAACATATTCTACCGAAAGTTTATTGGCTAGTTCAATTATTACATATTTAGGAGACGCGTTTAAACAATTAAATAGGGAAATGCTATAACTATTGTATTATGTTTTGATGAAATTTTGAATGCTAAAATTTCATATAATTTTTTTATTCAAACAAAATATTACGTACTTTTAACGCCAATAAATTTTTGTATATCATAAGAAATTATTACAATGAAATTTCCTCGAGTACTTCACATTATTAAAAATCGTTATTTTATTACATTATTTGGTTTTTTGGTGTGGCTTATTTTTATTGATCATAATAATTTAGTTGAAAGACATAAGATGTATAAGGAACATAAAAAATTGCTTGAAACAAAACGAGAGTATAAACAAAAAATTATTGAAACTCGTGAAGCAGCCAAAGCAATGGATAATAAAGAGTATATTGAGAAAATTGCTCGCGAAAAGTATATGATGAAAAAAGAGAAAGAAGATATTTATATTGTAACAGAATAAAATGAAGTTTATATCTATATCGCCCGAAAAAATTACTGATAATACTTTTACTTTAATTGGTACCGAATGGATGCTTATTACAGGTGGTACAATACAAAAACATAATTGTATGACTGCCAGTTGGGGTGGTTTTGGTGTATTGTGGCATAAACCGGTAGTATTTGTATTTGTAAGACCTCAACGATATACATATGAGTTTTTACAAAACAATGAATTTTTTACACTCAGTTTTTTTGATTTACCATATAAACCACAACTACAGTTTTGTGGTACTAAAAGCGGACGTGATTTTGATAAAGCAAAAGAGTGTAATTTTTCAGTAATTGAAACTAAAAATAAAGCTATAGGATATGAACAAGCTAAATTAATAATTGAATGTAAAACACTATTTTCTCAACAATTATCACAAGAAAACTTTATAGATACAACACCTTTACATCATTATAGTCAAGGTGATTTTCATGTTCAGATAATAGCAGAAATTACTGATTGTTTAAGTCAATAATTACGATAATTTTTTTTGTAATCCTTTATCAAGCGCATCAAGAAATTCTTCGGTAGTAACCCAATGACTGTCATTCATATTTTTACCGTGAATTGATAAGGCTAAATCTTTTGTCATAATACCTGATTCTACCGTTTCTATGCATACATTTTCTAAGGTTTGAGCAAATGTAATTAACTCTTGATTATTATCTAATTTCCCTCTGAATTCAAGACCTCTAGTCCATGCAAATATAGAAGCAATAGGATTTGTTGATGTTTTTTTGCCTTTTTGATAATCACGATAATGACGAGTTACGGTACCATGTGCTGCTTCGGCTTCCATGGTAGAACCATCAGGGGTAATAAGTACCGATGTCATTAATCCTAATGAGCCAAAACCTTGAGCTACAGTATCGCTTTGTACATCGCCGTCATAGTTTTTACATGCCCATACAAATTCACCATGCCATTTAAGAACAGATGCTACCATGTCATCAATTAAACGGTGTTCATATGTTAGTCCTAAAGCATCGAATTGTGTTTTAAATTCTTTTTGATATACTTCTTCAAATATATCTTTAAATCTTCCGTCATATTTTTTTAGAATAGTATTTTTTGTTGACATATACAGTGGCCATTTTTTTTGTAAAGCCATGTTAAAACATGATCGTGCAAAACCATATATAGATTCATCGGTATTGTACATAGCCATTGCAATTCCATCGTCTTTAAATGAATATACTTCATGTGTTTGTGGAGCGCTTCCATCTGCGGGTTCAAATGTAATAGTAAGCTTCCCAGCTCCTTTAGTTACAAAATCAGTTGCTTTGTATTGGTCTCCATGTACATGACGACCAATAACAATTGGTTTGGTCCAATTAGGGACTAAGCGTGGAATATTTTTAATAACAATAGGTTCACGAAAAACAGTGCCACCCAATATATTACGAATAGTGCCATTGGGCGATTTCCACATTTGTTTTAAATTAAATTCGGTTACACGTGCTTCGTCAGGAGTTATAGTAGCACATTTAATACCTACTTTATATTTTTTAATTGCTTCTGCTGCATCTATGGTAACTTGGTCGTTTGTAGCATCTCTATTTTCAATACCTAAATCAAAATAGTGTATGTCAATATCAAGATAGGGAAGAATTAATTTTTCTTTAATAAATTTCCAAATTATGCGAGTCATTTCATCGCCATCTAAATCTACTACCGGATTTGCTACTTTAATTTTTTGCATAGTTGTACAATATTAATTCTCAATGTTAGATATATTTCTATTGATTTCATTACAAAAGTATTGGTATTTTTTTGATAACGATATATTTTTTTATTCGAATTACGCATGTTTTGTGTTGACTCAAATCCATACAATTTTGGCATAATTGAAAAATCAGAACTTCGATTTTGCGTGTTTTATACAAAAAACAAAAAGTTTTTTAGTATTTTGCCTACAAAATTTCTAATACAATGGAATTAACTAAAATATATAATGATTTCTTTAATAGTGAAAAGGCTGGAGGTCTTGTACTTATAATTTGTACAGTATTTTCATTATGGATTGCTAATTCATTTTTGGGACCTCATTACCAAGCTATATGGAACTTTGAACTTGCCGGTCATTCAATAGTTCATTGGATTAATGATGGCTTAATGGCTATTTTTTTTCTTCTTATTGGTCTTGAATTAGAACGCGAGATTTATCAAGGTGAATTATCAAATATTCGAGAAGCGTTATTGCCTATATTTAGTGCTATTGGTGGAATTATTGTACCTGCATTATTATTTTTGTTTCTTAATTATGCTGAACCTACTCGTTCAGGATTTGGAATACCTATGGCAACCGATATAGCATTTGCTATTGGTATATTATCCTTATTAGGAAATAAGATTCCCTTATCATTAAAAATTTTTTTAACAGCTTTAGCGGTAATAGATGATTTAGGAGCAATACTAATTATTGCATTTTTTTATTCAAAAGGAATAGCTTGGACATATTTGTTAATAGCAATTGGTATTTATGTAGTTCTTATTGTTCTTAACAGATTGCGGGTAACTCAGTATATGCCATATATAATTGGAGGTATAGCTATGTGGTATTGTATGTTGCATTCCGGTATTCATGCTACAATTACCGGTGTTTTGCTTGCTTTTGCAATACCGTATGGAAATGGTTGCAGTCAATGTCCGTCAACTAAAATTCAACATATGCTTCATAAACCCGTTGCGTTTATTATTTTGCCAATTTTTGCTCTCGCTAATACTGCTATTATTATTAATTCTAAACTTGGTGATATTTTGTTTGAACCTTATAGTTTAGGCATTTTACTAGGATTAATTTTAGGAAAACCAATTGGAATTTTTGTGCTTACATACATTGCTGTAACGTTTAAGATTTCTAAATTGCCTGAAAATGTTGATTGGAAGATGATTGCCGGTGTGGGCATGATTGCCGGTATAGGATTTACCATGTCAATTTTTATTACTCTTTTGGCATTTTCAGATGAAGCTATTATTAATAATGCAAAATTTGCAATTCTTATGGCTTCTCTTGTCTCCGGTATTTCTGGATATGTATTTTTGCGAATGCAATCACGTAAAATCGGATTTCAAAACCAAAAGGCAAAAAAACATACTGATGACCATAATTGTACCTGTGGAAAATATAGTAAATAATCTTTTTGTGTGTCGAAATGAAGTTATATAAAATATTGTATTCTGTTTTAATTGTATTATTTACTACAATTTTGTTTCAGTCTCAATTATTTTCTCAAATTACACCGTTTGATGTATTGCCTCATATAATGCGAGGAATTAATTTGGGTAATACGTTCGAAACAGATAGTGTTGAAGGACATTGGAAACAAGATGCTCCTGAAGAATGGAAAGATAATGGACCTGCACAAGAATATTATTTTGATGCATATAAACAGGCTGGTTTTACATGTGTTCGCATACCTGTAACTTGGCATACGCGTACCTTATATGAATCTCCCTATACTATTGATAATAATTGGTTACAGCGTGTTGATGAGGTTGTAGAATGGGCTCTTGAAAGAAATCTTTTTGTTATACTTAATGCTCATCATGAAACATGGCTCAAAGAAAATTATTCAAATGCTCAATATAGAGAAAGATTTGATAGTATTTGGAGTCAGGTGTCAATGTATTTTAAAGATAAACCGGAAAGGCTTATGTTTGAAATTATTAATGAACCATTGGGAATGTCGGTTTCTGAAGTTGATGATGTAAATGCTCGGATTTTACAAATTATAAGAAAGTCAAATCCTACAAGAATTGTTTTATTTTCAGGCAATAAATGGTCAAATGTTGATGAATTACGTTTAGCAGCTATTCCTCAAGATAATTATATTATGGGATATTATCATTCATATGAGCCGTGGAGTTTTGCAGGTGAAGGGCAGGGGACTTGGGGAACACCTTCTGATATTGCAGCAATGAAAGCACGAATTGCTAAAGGCAAAGATTGGGTAGAAAAAAATAATATACCTCTTATAATTAGTGAGTTTGGCACTGATACTTTATGCGATTATAATTCTCGTATGTTGTTTTATGCATATTATGTTGAAGAAGCTTTTAAGCAAAATATTGCATTTGCAGTTTGGGACGATGGAGGAACATTTAATGTATATCGAAGAAATCAACAAACCTGGCATGATACCAAAGAAATACTTATTCACTATTCTCATGTGAGTCCAACACAATTAGAACTTACACAACAAGATAATAGTGTGAAGATACATTGGCTAAATAGAATGACAGCAGATAGTGTTGATATTGAACGTCGGTTTACAAATTCTCATTTTCAAACTATAGCTCGTGTTGCAAATACTGATGAATTGTATGTAGACACTGATATAATACCCGAAGATTTTTATTATTATAGAATCAAAGCATATAGAAATGATTCTATATTTTATTCATATTCTCAAAGAATATTGGTTGCTCCCAATGAATCTCAGAGAAATCCATATTTTTCTGAACCATTTGTTATTCCAACGTCATTTCAGGCCGAACATTTTGATAAAGGCGGATATGGATTGACATATTATGATGTTGACTTTATACAATCGCATTCAAATTATCGGAGCGAAAAAGGTGTTGATATTATACAAACACAAAATCAATCGTATGCATTGATTCAAAATCAAAAAGGAGAATGGTATGAATATTCTGTAAATGTTCCTATTGCAGCAGAATACGAGATATCTGTATATATTGGTGCTATTACAAGTGGAAGTTTTTCAATACAATCTAATGGGGTAATTAAATCAAAATCTTTCACTGCCACAGGCTCATATACCAATGTAATTCCAAATTCTATACGAATGCAATTACAAAGCGGAAATCAAATTTTACGATTAAATATTACTAAAACAGGAGATTTTGCAATTGACAGTATTGCAATTACCGGTATTAATTCTTCTCTAAATACTTTGGAAAATACTGATTTTAGAATTATAAAACATGAAAATAATAGGTTTACTGTAGTTTCTGTTAATTATTCTTCTCACAGGCAACCTATTAGTATATATAATGTGTTGGGAAAACAAATTTTGCAATTACAATTGGAGCATGGTCTGTGCACATTTTCATTGATGCATATGCCTCATGGATTGTATTTAGTAAAATGCGGAGGCATTATTCGGGCAATTGTTGTGGAGTAATGAGTAGCTGTTACATAGGTGAAAATGTAACATCAAAAACAACAACTTCAGGTTTATTACCAATTCGTACTGTTGGTCCCCAAGTGCCAAATCCCGACGAAACATATAAATGAGTTGATTTTTCATGTTTGTATCCCCAACTTAATTCAAATATTGACCGGGTAATATAATTAAATGGCCATAATTGTCCGTGATGAGTATGGCCGCTTATATGTAAATCAACATTATTAGTTACAGCTTCGTGTAAGTTATATGGTTGGTGATTCATTACAATTATAGGTTTAGAATGATTAATGTGTTGTAGTAATGAATCAAGGGGGCGTTGTTTTTTGCTGTAAATATCATTGCGACCAACAATTTGAATTCCGTTAGGTAATGTGATTATGGTATCACGTAATACTGTTATATTGATACTTGTAAGATATTGTAATGTAGCATCAATTCCTCCAATATATTCATGATTTCCGGTAATTGCATACATTCCCATAGGAGGAGTAATTTCTTGTAGATGTTGTCCCAATTTTTTTCGTAATACAGGTGCTATATCACCATCAACTATATCGCCACATAATAATACAATATCAGGATGTTGTTGCTGTACTATCTGTATAAATTTTTTCTCCCAACGTTCGCCTATAATAGCACCAAAATGGAGGTCAGATGCCATAAGAATTCTTATTTTTTGTGAACCTTCTACTTTTTTGTGAATAGTAATTGGTAAGTGTACTATCTGTGTGTTAAGAGCTTGAATATGACCGTATAAAACAATAATACCAACTGTGAAAAATACAATTAAGCCCAATATAATAGAATGTTTTTGAGAAAATGTAGGAATAAAGGGAATATATGTTGTAATAAGACTGAGAATATCTATAGCAATTATAGAAAGTAACAAATAGAGAAAAAAAGCTAACCACGTTGTACCAATTTTATATATCCATTCACTAATTATTGATGAATAGGCACGTTCTAAAAACATACCTACAATAAAAAAAGAAGCAATACCTATGATGCTCCACAACACGTAATTTTTTACAGGAGGTGTTAATGAAAAATAATGAACTATGCGAGCAAACATATAGTAATGAGCTGCAAAGTATATTGTAGTAACGGTGAGTATAAAAACTAGAATTTTCAAAGTTTTAAAGTATTATATATTATGTATTTGATGTTGAAATGATATCCACCTTACATAGGTATTAATATAAAATGTGTTTTTTTTTAATAAAAAAAGGTGTTTGTAAAATCAAACACCTTTAATTATATCTATTTTTTAGATTATTCGAGTTCTTGTCGTGAATCTCTAACTTGATCATAGTATGCAACGTATTCTTCTTTTCTGTCTGAATCCATCCATTTTAAAGCACTTTTGGGGTGGTCATTCATAGCACCGGAAATCATATATGGCATAAAGTATCCCCAATCAATTTGTTTTTGAAGAGGACGCACATGTTTTTCAATAGCCCATAATAAAGGACGAAGTTTATATTTTGGATTTTTAAGGAATGATACTAATAATTCTGTAGTACAATTTCCGGCACCGCGTCCCATACCAAGTAATGTTGCGTCGAGCATATTAGCACCGCGAATAATACATTCAATAGTGTTTGCAAAAGCAAGCTGTAAATTATTGTGACCATGGAATCCAATGGTTACACCCGGCAATGCTTCTTTATATTTTTTCATAAGGTGGTCAATATCTTCGCTATACATACTGCCAAAACTATCAACCAAATAGAAAATTGTAACACGAGATTTTGCAACATCGGCAAGTACTTCATCAAGCCTACGGTCAGTAACTGTTGATACTGCCATTAAATTGATAGTTGCTTCATACCCCTTATCCATAACATGATGAGCAAGGTCAATAGCTTTGTCTATTTGATATTCATAACATGCAACACGAAACATATCAATTACACTTTCTTTTTTAGGACGAATATCAGTATATTTAATACGTCCTATATCTGCTAAAACTGATATTTTGGTATTTGTTTTATTTTCACCTACAATTTCACGTACATCTTTTTCGCTGCAAAATTTCCAAGCACCATATTCATCACGTGAAAATTGGTCTTCGCTACTTATGTATCCTATTTCCATATAGTCAATACCAGCTTCAACACAAGCGGTGTATACATCTTTAACGAATTCTTTACTAAACTGCCATTTGTTCATTAATCCACCATCACGTATGGTGCAATCTAATACTTTTAGTTCTTTTCTGTACATACTGTTATTTATGAGATTTTACAATTTTAAGTTCTTCTTCAATAAAATGTTCTATAAGGATAGAATAAATATCTTCAAAAACATCGGGGTCTAAATTGTTTTCAATAGCCATTTCTCGGCGACGTTTAAGAACGGCAGCACGTCTGTCGGCTGCAATTATACTTTCTTCATCTTTGTTTTTATATTTTACAACTTCTTTTACAAACATAAATCGTTTACCGAATAGTTTCATTATTTCGGTATCAATCATATCAATATGTTCGCGTATTTCTTCGAGTGAACAGCATTCAGAAGGTAATTTCATACTATTTATTCTTTTGTATTAAAACATGATAATGGTATATCTAAGCCATTAAATATGAGAGGACGAGCGGTGTTGCTCCAAGCAAATCGAACATGTACCGGGCTTGGTACTTGCTTTGATGTTAATTCTACACTTGTTCCAACAATTTTTGCTTGAGCAGCATAAAAATTGCCATCGTTACCAGCTATTTCAAATCCTTCAACTATTTTGAATTTAGAATGAAGTCCTTGAGCGTTATCAAAGTATACAATTAATTTTTTTCCTTGTACTTTTTTACTTCTATATACAGGTGGATTTACATTAAAGTTTGTTTTAGCATAGGTATGTTCTAATGCTAAATGTGCTAACCGTTTACCAACATCTTGTTTGTTTGGTGGATGAATGTTACTTACATCTCCTGTAATATCGGTGGTTATAACCATTGCAGTATTCATTACTCGAATATTTTTACGTTGCGAATTTTGAAGTAAAACACCGGTTTCTGGTTCATATTTATCATACGGAGCTATTTGAACAAAATAAAAGGGTAAATCTTCGTCCCAAGCATCACGCCAACCTTCAATAAGAGCAGCCATAAGTAAATCATAAGTTCGAGCATTTACCACATTTGCCTCGCCTTGATACCATATAAATCCTTTTATTTTTAATGGTGCAAGTGGTGCTATCATACCATTGTATAATTGTCCGGGTATGGTTGTACATGTTTTATTATCTTTGAGTTTTAATGAGGCGTCTGCAATTTTTCTGTTTGTAAATATTGCATCATAAGGGGTCCATACTTCTGCCGCCGATTCGGGCCAAGTAGCTTGTATAATTCCAATAGGCACATTTAATTCTTTTTGTAATTCGCGTGCAAAAAAATATGCTGCGGCACTATAATTGGCCATTATTTGAGGAGAACATACATTCCAACGACCTTGTACATTTTTTTGTTTTACCCCCGAAGCTTGTTTTGCTACGGTAAACATTCTAATTTCGGGGTAATTTGCTGCTGCTATTTCTCTGTCAGCATTATTTATTCCCATTTTTGCTGACCATTCCATGTTGCTTCCTCCGGCACATATCCATACTTCACCTATTAGAATGTTTTGAAGCAGTAATGAATTATATCCTTGAAAACGAATAGTGTAGGGGCCTCCTGCTTTGGGAGTTTGAATTTGAATTTGCCACGTAGAATCTGATAATGTTTTGGTTACATACACAGTATCGTCCCAACCTATTTGAATTTTTATTTCTTCGTCGGGAATTGCCCAACCCCATATTAGTACATCGGCATTTTGTTGTAATACCATATTACTTGAAAAAAATGAAGGCAAACTAATATTTGCAAACATAGACGATACGAAACAAAAACTACAAAGAATTACAATTACTGCTATTTTTTTCATATGTTTTATTTTTTGTGAGTATGAAGGCCACATTCTTTTTTAGAATTATCTTCCCACCACCATCGTCCTGCTCTAAAGTCTTCACCTGGTTGTATAGCTCGTGTACACGGTTCACATCCTATGCTTACAAATCCTTTGTCATGAAGACTATTGTATGGAATTTGATTTTTTTTAATGTATTCTTGTACTTGTGTAAATGTCCAATTTATGAGTGGATTACATTTTATTAGTTGTCTTTCATCATCAAATTCAAACATTTGTAAATCTTGTCTGTTTGGTGATTGTTCTGCTCTAATTCCTGTTATCCAAATTTGTTTTCCTTCCAATGCCCTGTTTAGTGGTTTTACTTTACGAATAGTACAGCATTCTTTACGGTTTTCTACTGAAGTATAAAAACTGTATGGACCTTTCTGGCTAACCATTTGTTCTACTTCTTGTGTATTTGGATAATATGCTTGAATTGTTTTGTTGTATTTTTCAAGGGTTTTATTGTATGTTTTGTAGGTTTCTTTAAATAATCTGCCTGTTTCTAGGGTTACAACATCAATAGGTATATTGTTTGAAAATATAATATGCGTAATAACTTGATCTTCTAATCCAAAACTTGTAGTAAATACCACTTGATTAGGATAATCAGAAGCAATTTGCATTAATATAGTTTCTATTGTATTATCTTGTGCAAAGGTATTATATGCTAATATAGTTTGTTGCATAAATGATTATTTTTTTGTTTTTGTTGCAAATGCTAATTTTTTAGTTTTTACTTGAAACATTTTATTAAATGTTTTTTTGGGTACCGGTGTATTTCTTCGTAATCTTACTAAAACTCGTCCCCATCTTATCATTGCCCATGCACGTTCATGTAAATAATACAGTAAAATTTTTGTGCCAACTTCAACACCTGCTATCCAACCGGCTGTTTTTACAGCTGTATGTTGAGCTTCGGGTTGAATAAATCGTATCAAAAAATACGATAGCATAAATGTATCGAGCGACCCTACAATTCTCCATGATATTGCTTTTGCAAGACTTTTTATCGGTCTGTCGCGGACTATTGTTTTGTCTGTTTCTACAAATACAATATGTTCATCTTGTTCAAGCTCAATTTTAGTATTTTTGTCCTGCTTCATGTAATATCTTTTTACTAAAAATCTGCTAAAAATACATATTTATATTGTATAGTTATATAATTTTTGCAAGAAAAATTTATCTATACACATTATGTATACATGCAAATAGTTAGTATTGAATTCTTTAAAGTTATTGTTGAATGATTAGGTATGTAAATTACTCATACACATGCCTTGTGGGTATGAGTAATTTACTATTAATTTTTACATTATAAGAATGTTTACTACATACCGGGTAAGTGTGGAATTTTTCCTAATTTGGTTAGTTTACTGTAAACTCCCCATGATTTTTTTAGCCAATGTCCAACTATAGGCATAGGTATTACAAATGCTCGTTTGTGATTTCTAAATACAAATGCGGCACCATTACCGGTATCCATTACGCATAATATATTTAAGTGTTCTTTGTATCCTTTTCGTTTTGTAGAGTTTTGAATAGATTGTATTATATTATATGCTGCATTTCTGCCCATAAGTTCAGCTAAATGACCTTGTTTTGCAATCCAATCATATCCTTCTATAGCAGCTGAATCTCCTATAGCATATACATTTGAGGTTCCTTCAACTTTACATGTGTCATCTATTATAACAAATCCAGCGTTATTAAGGGGTAAGTTGGAATTTTGAAGTGCAGTATGTCCTTGTGAAGCAGGTATATACATAATTAAATCGGCTTGTAATTCTGAATTATCTTCAAATATTATTTTTGATGCTTCAAATTGGCTTATTTTTTTACCGAAATGTTTGTGGATGTTTGCTTTATTTAGCATAGTATCTACCATACTCAATGCTTTTTTACCCATACGAGCTCCAGGTTCTTTCATGGGGGCAAACATGTGAATTTCTATTGAGTTTCTAAGGTTTTTTGATTGTAAATACGTATGAACATTAAATGCAAATTCAAATGCAGGTCCGCCTCTTACTGCAGACATATCTTTGGGATTGCCTCCAAACCCAATAGCTATAGTGCCTTGTTTTTTTTGTATGATAGCATCTAATGTTTTTTGTATTTCAATAGAAATTTCCGGTTTGCCACAAATTGAGTATGTATGTTCTATTCCATTGTGGCTCAATTTGTTTGCTCCTAATGCTATTATTACATAGTCATATGTAAGTATCTGTTTGCTGCATAGTATTGTATTTTCTTTTGGCGAAATATTTTGAACAGAATCTATTATAAGTGAAAAACCATGTTTTTTTTGTATTTCATACAATGAAACCTTAACAGAATCTGGTGATATACCATGTGTGGGTATCCAAATAGAAATAGGATATAAGTATAAAAAATCTCTGTCTGATACTAAAGTTACATCACAAAAACCGGATTTTTGTAAACGTATAGCTGCTTCTACGCCTGCAAATCCGCCTCCTAATACAATTACTTTTTTCATATGTTATAAATTACGTTAAAATGAATATTAGTCGTATTTTACATAGTTTGCTTACATTGTATGAGCAAAACGTATCAAGAATTATTTGATATATTTTGCAAATTCGGTTTGAAGAACTTCTTTTGATACCATACCGTATTGTGTATAAACAGGTTTTCCGTCTTTGTAAAGCACCAAATATGGTACACCTTTTATTTGTAATTGTTGCATTACTTCTTTACTGGCATCGGTATTTACCTTTTCAATTAAGATTTTACCTTTATATTGAGCAGTAAGTTCATCTATCATTGGCATCATCTGTTTACATGGGGCACACCATGGCGCATAATAATCTATAAATACCAATGATTGTTTATTAATTAATTGTGTGTGTTTTTGAAGAGTATATGCATGAGGTTGAGCTGAATTTGCTGCAGCATTAGCCGGAGTTTGAAGGGTATATCCCATAGAATTCCAGTCTATAAGTCCGCGTTGTAAATTATAAACTTGTGTGTATCCGTTGTTTGCTAAAAATGTAGCAATTTGTCTGCTGCGTGCTCCCGAGTAACAGTAAACATATACAGGTTTTGTTTTAGGAATAGAAAGCAAGAGAGTACCAATATTAGGGTCTTGCGAATTGTATAATGTTGCTCCGGGAATATATCCTCTTTCAAATTCAGCAGGAGTTCTAATATCTGCAATTACACCATTCTTTTTTTCAATTAAAGATTTAAATTCAGAAGCACTTACATTAGTGTAATTTTGTGCAAAAACACTTGTTGTTGCCAATAATAGTAATACAAATACTTGTTTCATGTAAATAGAATTAGTCTATAATTTTATCAATATTATTTTTCATATCTTCTAAACTGGTTGAATACACATTCATAGCTCGCCAACTCATACCAATATTAGAAAATCCACCATCGTTAAATAAGTTTTGCATAGTTACTTTTTTTGTGAGGTCAGAAAACATAACAATACAATAATCAGCACAATCTTCGGCAGTTGCATTTCCTAGTGGCGACATACGTTCCGAAAAGTCTAATAAATCTTCTAATCCTTTAATACCTTGGCCGGCAGTGGTTAGGGTAGGTGATTGTGATATGGTGTTTACTCGTATTTTTTTGTCGCGGCCATATATATACCCAAAACTACGTGCAATAGATTCTAACATTGCTTTTGCTTCTGCCATTTCATTGTAGCCATAGAATGTACGTTGTGCTGCAATATAACTTAAAGCTATTACCGATCCCCATTCTCTAATTGCATCTAATTTACGAGCTGTTTGTAACAGTTTATGAAATGAAATAGCTGAAATATCTAACGATTTCATCATATATTCATAGTTTAGGTCGTCGTATGGTCGTTTTTTGCGAACATTGAGAGACATACCAATTGAATGAAGAATAAAATCAATTTGGCCACCAAAATGAGCCATTGATTCTTTCAATAAATTTTCTAAGTCTTCTACACTCGAAGCATCTGCAGCTATTACTTTTGCATTAAGTTTAGTAGCTAAAGCATCCATCTCGCCCATTCGTATAGCCATTGGAGTATTTGTTAATACTATTTCGGCACCTTCTTCTACGGCACGTTCTGCCACTTTCCACGCTATACTCATTTCATTAAGTGCTCCGAAAATAATTCCTTTTTTTCCTTTTAGTAAATTGTAACTCATTGTTTTGTAATTTTTTTATAGTATTCCTAATAAATGTTTTGCGTTTTGTATTGCAGCTTCGGTAATGTGTTTTCCACTCATCATTTTTGCTAATTCTTCTACTCGTTGTTCGTTATTTAAAGCCACAATTTTTGTAATTGTGGTATTAGACGTTTCTTCTTTAAAAACCTTAAATTGAAATTGTGCTTTTGCTGCAATTTGAGGTAAATGACTTATAACAATTACTTGTAAATGCTTAGAAATATCCTGCATAATTGCCCCCATTTGATCTGCGATTTCTCCTGAAACTCCGGTATCAATTTCATCAAATATTATGGTTTGTAATGAATTTGAAGTACTTATGATTGATTTTAAACAAAGCATAACTCGTGAAAGTTCACCACCCGAACTTATTTCGCCTAATGGTTGTTGCGGTATATGTTTATTTGCCGAAAATTTCATAATAATTGAATCGCATCCATGTTCCAAATATTGTGATGTATATTCTACTTCAATAGAAAAAGAAACTGAAGGCATACCTAATTTTTGAAGCATTGAAATTAATTGAGGTTCAATTTTTTTTGCGGCTTGCTTGCGGCTATCATGGAGTTGTTTAGATAATTCAAATACAATTTGTTCTTGTTTTTTGCAGGCTTCTTGTAATTCTTTTGAGTCAAAATTTGCATGTTCTATTTTGTCAACAATTGTTTGCAATCGTTCTTTTTCTTCTATGAGTTCTGATATAGTTGTTGCTTTATGTTTATGTAATAATGATTGTAATACATCTATACGAGAATGAATAGCATCTAATTTTGCAGGGTCAAAATCGAGTGTGTTTTCTAATATTTCAATTTCGCGAGCTATATCATTTAATTCTATATAGCTTTGAGTAAGACGTTCGCTTAATTCAGAAAATTGTTTTGATATATGAGCTTTCTTTTGAAAAGCTTGTGAAAGGGTTTTTATTCCGCTTAAGCTACCAAAATCACCTTCAAATATTGATTTTGCTTGGGCAAACAAATGAAGTATTTCTTCGCCTTGTTCTAAAATTTGAGCTTCTTGTTCAAGCTCTTCTAATTCGTTTGGTTTTAGTTGGGCTCCTTCTAATTCTTGTAATCTAAATTGTGTATAGTCTAAATCGGATGAATATGTTGCCATATTTTGTTCGAATAAACGCAGTTCTTTTTGTTTTGAAAGTAAAAGATTGTATTCTTGGATATAAGAATTAAGCAATTCGTTATTGTTTGCTGTTGCATCTATTACTTGCAATTGAAATGACGATTCACGAAGCAATAAATTGTGATGTTGAGAATGAATATCAATAAGAGATTCGCCTATTTCTTTTAATGCCTGTAAACTTACAGGAGTATCGTTTATGAAAGCTCGTGATTTTCCTTGCGGTGTAATTTCGCGTCGTAAAGTTGTATGGGGTTCAAAATCTACATCATGCTTTGCAAAAAGGGTTTTAACATATTTGTTTGTAATTATAACTTCTATTTCTATAATACTTTTTTGTTCAGAATTTTTAAGTACACTGGTATCTGCTCGTTTACCCAATACTAATGACAATGCTCCTAAAATAATTGATTTACCTGCACCGGTTTCTCCGGTTATTGATGTTAGTCCGGCATGACATTGTATTTCCAGAAAATCTATTAATGCATAATTTGATATATATAATCGTGATAGCATTGTGTAGGTTTTATTTTAGCAGTTTGTCGTATTCTGAAGCATTTGCTGGATTGAATTTTTTAGCTAACGTATTGATTCTTTGTTTTTCTTCGGGAGTTGCATCGCTAAAAATTTGCATTATTTCTTCTTTTTTTGCCATAAAAAATATGGTAAGTAAGTATGCACTTGGTTTTACTCTATATACTTTTTCAAGTTCATTTACTGCTTCTAATACTTGATTTCTGCCTTCTGCTGTTTTATCGCTCATTATGTCTAACCCTTTTCTGTGATATATATACAAGGCTGAACGGTACCCTGAATATGTTGAATTTAAAAGATTTTCAATGAGCCAATATCTGTTTTCTTTTTCATTTGATAACCATCCTGTTTCATTAGAAGCATTGGCTGCACTTGCAATATTTTGTGCCTTTTGATAATACTGAGTCCCACCTAACATACTAAAAGTATCAAAATCTAATCCTATAATTAAATATGCATAAAATGATAATACTGATGATAAGTTTGAAATATAGCTTGTTTCACTAACATCTATTGATTGATTTTCTTCATATTGAAAATTAAATTTATCATCAACAAAATTAAAGACAGTGGTAGTATATGTAGAATTATAAACAGGTCTGCTTGCTTGAATTTGTATGGTTCCTGCAAAATTTTTGTTTGAATATTGTTTTGTGATGCGTAAATTCAATCGTATTTCAATTTTTTCATGTTCTTCAAATTTATTATCGGTCCATACTCGTGTATTCATAAATTCTTCAATTGTTTTACTCAAATTATTGAATAAATCTTTGTCGGCATCGCCTATGTCTGAATATTGAACATTTACTCGACATCGTAGCTCTTGTGATACAGCAATGCTAGACCAAAATATGCTTAAGAGAAAGAAAATATATTGAAATGGTTTCATATTAATTATTGTTTATTACTGTAAGTGTGTTTAACAAATACATTATATTGAATGTTTTTGAGCCAATAACGTTGCTAATGTAAGAATAATATCTTTTGCAACCTCAGTTTTTTTCTTTAATTCAAAATGAGTGCAATTTCCCGAGGTATCAATTATGGATATTTTATTGGTATCGTGGCCAAAACCGGCACCTTTGTCGGTAAGTGAATTTAGGATTATACAGTCAAAATTTTTCTTAATAAGTTTTGCTTTTGCATGTTCTATAGCATTATGAGTTTCGAGTGCAAATCCACATACAACTTGATGAGGTTGTTTTATGGCACCTATATGTTGTGCTATATCCGGGGTTGGTTGTAACTCTATTGTAAGTGATTGTTTTTCTTTAATTTTTTTGTCTGCTACTATTTTTGGCGTAAAATCAGCAACAGCTGCACTCAATATGGCAGCATCACAATTTGGAAAATGGAGCATAGAAGCTTCAAACATTTCTTGAGCCGAAACTACATCAATTCTTGTAATAAGGGGATGATTAATGTGTAATTGTGTAGGCCCCGAAATTAGAGTTACTTCTGCACCTTGTATAGCTGCTTCCATAGCTATAGCATATCCCATTTTTCCGGTAGAATGATTGCCTATAAACCTTACAGGGTCTATTGCTTCATAGGTTGGTCCTGCTGTTATGAGGATTTTTTTTTTTTAAGTATGTTTTGTTCCGCAAAAAAATCGGATAATGCAGAAACAATTCTTTCAGGTTCTGCCATTCGGCCTTTACCCATAAGACCACTAGCTAATTCACCTTCGTTAGGTTCTATAAATATATTACCGTATGATGTAAGCGTGGCAATATTTTGTTGGGTTGCAGGATGTTGAAACATATCCATATCCATAGCAGGAGCTAATATGACCGGACATCGAACCGAAAGGTATGATGTAAGTAACAGATTGTCTGCTATTCCGTGAGCCATTTTTGCCATAGTATTGGCAGTGCAGGGAGCTACAAGGAATACATCGGCCCAAAGCCCTAATTCTATATGACTGTTCCACGCTCCGTCATCATAGGAAAAAAAATCGCATAATACTGTGTTCTTACTTAAAGTTGCAAGAGTTACAGGGGTAATAAATTCTTTAGCAAGGGGGGTCATTACAATTTTTACCTGAGCGCCTTGTTTAATTAATAAACGAGTAAGCATTGCAGCTTTGTAAGCCGCAATGCTGCCTGTAATTCCTAACAGTATTTTTTTGCCTTGTAACATAGAATATGATGTTATTCTACTTCTGGTTTTCTAAAGTAAATTTGTTTGTCAATAAATTCTTCAAGCGCTATTAATACGGGGTTTGGAAGACGTTCGTAAAATTTAGAGATTTCAATTTGTTCACGATTTTCAAATACTTCTTCCAAATTATCGCTTATTAAAGCAAATTCCTCTAATTTAGCATCGAGTTCTTTTTTTAACTCAACTTCAATTTGATCAGCTCGTTTTGCAACTATTGCAATAGTTTCGTAAATATTTCCTGTTCCTACTTCCAGAGTTGATAAATCACGTGTGATTGTAGAATTTGGAGCTTTTGTTTTTTTGTAATCCATACTCAATATATTTACATGTTTAATTAATTGCTTTTTTTGTTTGTTTTTGTAATTGAACATACAGTTTTTCTGCATCTTTAGCCCATTTACCTTGTGGAAATTCATCAATATATGTTCTATAATCTTGCATTGCCAATTCCATGCGTTCTTGTTTTTTTGATTCTATACTATTTTGAGCAAGAAAATATCCTGATTCAAAAATAAGATACATAATCTCTTCGCGATATTTAGAGTCAGGATAGTCTTTTAAACAATTTTTTAAAGAAATTACTGCTGCTTTGTAGTCGCCTATGCTATGGAATAATTTGCTGTTTTCAAATGCTTTTTTTTCTAATTTTTCACGTAATTGAGCTATATAATCATTACTTTGTTTTATATACATACCTTTAGGGTATTTGTTTATGTAGTTTTGAAAACTACTGATAGCTTTTACAGTGTATGTTTGGTCTAAACTATATTTTGGTGAATTGTTGTAATAACTTATGGCAGTGAAATAAAAAGCTTCTTCTGCATATTCACTCGAAGGAAACGTTAGCGTATATCGTTCAAAATAATATGCTGCCATAAGGTAATCACCTTCTTCATAATAACAGCGAGCTATAAGATAATTAATTTTTTCAGCTTTTTCTGATAATCTATATGCAGGCAATACTTTCTCAAATAATTCATATGCCTTAAAATATTCCTTTTTTTCGTAAAATTCCAATGCTTTGTTGTATTGTTTTTCGTAGTCGTTTGAAGTTAATAATTTCTGATATTCGCTTTTGCACGATATCAAAACCACGATTGCAAGTATAGATAGTATATATTTCACTTTCATTTTTTAATGGGCTGCAAATTTAGTATATTCTGTTGTAAAACAGTGATTTTTTTTAACAATTTATTACAAAAATGTTTTTTTTATTTTTTTCCTCATAACGAATGGACAAAGATTAAATTGTTTGTTGATATAATATTGAAACTATGTAATCACAAAAACAGATATGTGTGCAATTTTTTTATAGTATTGCAAAAAAATGTTGATATGAAAGGATTACTAACTATTGGATTACTTGTATGTTCTAATGTATTTATGACATTGGCTTGGTATGGACATTTAAAATTTTCACAAATGAGTTGGTTTAGTAAACTAGGGCTTATTTCTATTATTTTTATAAGTTGGGGTATTGCGTTGTTCGAATATTGTTTTCAGGTTCCGGCCAATAGAATTGGGTTCAAAGAACATGGAGGTCCATTTTCATTAGTAGAACTTAAAGTTTTACAAGAAGTTATAACATTGGTAGTTTTTATGGTGTTTACTTTGATTGCTTTTAAAAATGAAACTTTTAAATGGAATCACATAGTTGGCTTTGTGTGTCTCATTTTAGCAGTTTATTTTATTTTTAGGAAATAAATTAACCTACGTCTTTTAACGTATTTTTTAAATTACGTTTTTACACGATTTTTCAAGTATTTTCGATTCTTTACATTTGTCAAAAATATAATGAAAGAATGCTTATACCTTTTTTGATTCCCTTTGTAATAGGAATATTTTTAGCTATCAATATGGGGGGGGAGTGGAATTGGTCCTTCATTTTCAACAGCTTATGGAGCCAATGTAATTAGGGGAACAGCCATTCCGGGATTATTTGGTATTATGGTGTTTTTAGGTGCTATATTGGGTGGAGAAAACACTGCAAAAACAATAGGAAATAATGTGCTTTCGCCGCAAGAAATGACGTATACAATTGTTTCTATTATTTTATTATCGGTATCTATTTCATTATTTATAGCAAATTTATTGGGAGTTCCTCAATCTACCAGTCAATCTACGGTAATGGCTGTAACTGCACCGGCATTGTATTTAAATCAATTTAATTCACATACGCTATTTGTGGAAATTATACCTACGTGGTTTATTACACCTATTACAGCTTTTATTATAGCATTTTTGGTAGGGAAGTACATTTACAAACCGTTGCGTAAAACAGGGATTACCATTTCAAAACAGGTAAATGATAGTTATATTTTAAAAGGTTTTATTTTAGCAATGGCTATGTATGTTGCTTTTTCTATAGGTGCCAACAATGTAGCAAATGCTGTGGGACCTATTTCGGTAATGGCTATTAATGAACTGCAAGTTAGTCCTAAACATACAACACATATATTGTTGCTTTCAACCTTAATTATTGCTCCAAGTTTTGCTATAGGTAGTTCTTTATTAGGGAAACGTGTATTACAAAATACCGGTAAAGAATTAGTATTGTTTGGTAAAATAGAAGCTGTAATTATTGCATTTATTTCAGCATCATTGTTATTATTGGTGTCATTATTTAAAGGTATTCCAACTTCATTGGTGCAACTTAATGTTGGAGCTATTTTAGGAATAGGTGTTGCTAAATTGGGTTTTAAAAATATATTTTCAAAAACAGAGGTCAATAAATTTTTCATAGTGTGGCTTATTGCTCCTATTGTAGCGTTTTTTTTATCGTTGTTTCTTGTTTATATTGCAGACACTATGGGTATGTTACATTATCATTGAAAAAAATATGGAAATAGATTTTTGTGCAGAATTAGAACAAGATGTTCGCTTTAAAGAGGGATTAAAGGCATGTATGAATTGCGGAATTTGTACCGCTATTTGTCCTGCAGCAGAATTATATAATTATGATCCACGCTCTATAATTACTTCTGTTCAATTACGAAATAATTTGCAGATAAAAGAATTATTACAATCAGAAACTATATGGTATTGCGGGCAGTGTATGTCATGTAAAACTCGCTGTCCTCGAGGCAATACTCCCGGATTTATAATTCAAACATTACGAAAGCTGTCACAGCAATATGGTTATTTTACACACAGTGAAAAAGGCCGACAACAGTATGCAATTAAAAAAACTGTTGGCGAAAATGTTTTGAAAAAAGGATATTGTGTGCATCCCGATTTAGTCTCATATGACATGCATGAAGAACAGGGGCCTATATGGGAATGGGTACAACAACATAAACAAGCTATATATGACAGGCTTGGAGCAAACCTTGATAAAGAAGGGGCGGGAGCACTCCGAAAAATTCATAAAAAAAATTTAGATGAATTGCAAGCAATATTTGATGTTACAAATGGAACCGAATTATATACTATCATTGAGGAAGAATCAAAAAAACAAGCTGAACGAATGAATTTGGGGTTTAGTGATAATATTGATAATGAATATTTCAAACACGTTTATACATATAATAGTAATACACATTCAGAATAATGGATACTGCAATACATACAGAAAAAGAAACGTGGGGAACATATCAAAAACATGTTGCCGACGATAATTATTATTACGCACGTAGTTGTATAAGGCAAAATTTTTTTCCTGCATCGGAATATATGTTTTTACATATATTGCGTAAGGTGTTAGGGAAACATGTATATGATGACCCTAATCATACAACGTGCACCGGCATTGGATATCATTCGGATATAGTTCCGTTTGAAACTATACAAACTGTTGTTGCTCGTCATTTTGCTTTGATGACAGAAGCAGGGTTAGAAAATATTGCTATCTCATGTGTAACATCGTTTGGCATATATACAGAAATATTAGAAACATGGCAACATTTCCCGGAACAATTAGAAAAAACAAGAGAATTTTTATATAAAGCAACCAAACGAGAATTTAATTTACCAAAAAATATAGCTCACACTAGTGATATAATTTATAAATTCAGACATGAAATAGCAGAAAAAGCAGTTTATAAATTAGTACATGCACAAACAGGTGAGCCGCTCAATGTTGTTGAACATATTGGTTGTCACTATGCAAAAATGTTTCCTACTAAAGGAATTGGTGGCGCAGAGTTTCCTCAAGTTCTTTCGGGAATGATTACTGCATGGGGCGGTAAAGTAATTGATTATCCAGAGCGACGACATTGTTGCGGTTTTGGATTTAGGAATTATTTGGTGCAGGCAAATAGAGGATATTCTGTATCAAATACGTATAAAAAATTGGAATCAATGCAACCGTATAACCCCGATTTTATTCTTACTAATTGCCCAGGTTGTGCTATGTTTATTGATAAATGGCAATATACTATTGCAGAAATGGAACAGAAAACATTTGACTCTCAAGGCAAGGGTATTCCTGTGTTAACGTATGAAGAGCTTGCTGCATTGGTATTAGGAATACAACCATGGGATGTAGGATTACAAATACATCAAATACAAAGTGAATCACTTCTTGATGCTTTAGGAATACCATATGATACTGCATTAAAATATGTTGATAAACAAGGTAATCAATTACCATTACCAAATAAACCTAACAATTTATTGCAATAAATTATGATAGATGTACTTATAATAGGTGGAGGTATAGCCGGTATAGAAACGGCTTGTTCTTTACAAGAATTGGGTTTAGAAACCTTAGTCCTAGAAAAAGAAAAACAAATAGGAGGACATTTAAATAATTGGGATACATTGTTTCCTACAAAACGTTCTGCATCAGAAATATTAGAATATTATGCAGAACAAATTAGAAAAAAATCTATTACAATATATTTGAATACTACAGTAACTTCAATAAGGAAACAAGATGACGGCAGTTTTGAGGTTCATACGTCTCGTGAAGTTTCATTTAAAAGTAAAACCGTAGTTATGGCTCACGGATTTTCTTTGTTTAATGCTCAGCGAAAAGAAGAATATGGATACAAAATATATGAAAATGTAATAACATCTGCCGATTTGGAACAAACGTTTAAACAGAATAACGATGTGTTTGTAAACCCGATGGGAAAAATACCCGAACGTGTTGCGTTTATTCATTGTGTAGGGAGTCGCGACGAAAAATCGGGTAATCATTATTGTTCAAAAGTTTGTTGTATTACAGCGGTAAAACAAGCAATTAAAGTAAAACAATTGTCACCGCAAACACAAGTTTTTTGTTTTTATATGGATTTACGATTGTACGGTAGAGGATTTGAAGAAATGTATCGTGAAGCTCAAGAAAAATGGGGGGTTCAATTTATTCGTGGACGTTTGTCGGAAGTAGCAGAAAATATTGATGGAAGTTTGCAATTGAAAGCTGAGGATACACTTGCTGCACGACCTTTTAAGATGTCGGTTGATATGTTGGTGCTTATGGTAGGATTTGAAGCAAATAAAAGTACTGCATTATTTCATAATTCGTGTGGTGTTGCATGTTCCGAAAGTCGTTTTATACAACCACGTCATCATCATCTTTCGGCAAATGCAACTAATATAGATGGATTATTTACCGCAGGTACCAGTATTGCTCCTCTTTCGGTATTTGATACACTCAATCACGCTAAGGCTGCAGCATTCGCTATTCATTCATATATTACAAAGTAATTTTTTTATGATGAAACAATTTGGATATAATTCGTTGAAAAGTAGAACTATTGATTATAAAAATATTAATACTACTTTAATATCATATATTATTAAAAACGAACCATCATTTAGTTCTTGTATATCGTGTGGTTCATGTACTGCTACGTGCAGTGCCGCAAACCTTACTTTTTTTAATATTCGTAGATTAAATATTCAAATACGACTAGGAGAGTTTGAAAATATTCGTCAAGAAATAGATAAATGTATGCTATGCGGAAAATGTCTTTTAGTATGTCCGCGAGGAATAAATACCCGAAATGTAATTATGCTCATAAAAAAAGGTTTGGTAACATTTAATTTGGTTGAATAATAATGAACGATTTATTTATAATAGCTCCCTTTACTATAGGTTTAATTATACTTCTAGGTATACTCATAGGAAAATATGTAGTATGGACTATTCAATTGTCGCAAATTGATAAATTACGAATATTGCATGGTTTTTTTACTGTACGTACGTTTAGAGCGATTCGTGAAATTTTTTGGGAAAGTTTATTACATAGAAATATTTGGAAAACAAATCCTTTATTGGGGTATATGCACATGAGTTTTGCTTTGGGTTGGTTGTTGTTAATAATAGTAGGCCATATAGAAGCGTATGTGCAAGCTTCATCTTTGTCGGTTCCGCCGTGGATTCCAATATTTTTTAGATATTTTGAACACGAACACTTTTATGGCGCTCGATTTTTTGCTCATACTATGGATGTGCTACTCTTATATATTTTAAGTGGAGTAGTATTAGCATATGGTAAACGAATAAACAGTAAATTGTTTGGTATAAAACGTACAACTAAACTCAAACCCAAAGATAGAATTTCTCTTATTGCATTGTGGAGTATATTCCCATTACGATTGTTTGCCGAAAGTGCTACTGCTGTATTACATGGTAATGGAGGTTTTTTGACAAGCGGTATAGTATTTCGTTATTTGCAAGTTACTCCAAACATTGAATATACACTATGGGTATTGTATTCTTGTAGTTTGGCTATATTTTTTATTACTCTGCCTTTTACTCGATATATGCATATTCCTACCGAAGTGTTTTATATATTTTTGAAAGAATATGGAATAAAACTTAAAAAGCAGTTTAATTCATATTCAAAAATTCAAGTGTATTCTTGTTCGCGTTGTGGAATTTGTATAGATGCGTGTCAAATGCACCACGCTCAAATATCAAACAATCAGTCGGTGTATATTTTAAAAAATATTCGTGATGAAAATCTTACTGATAGAAAACTGTATAATTGTTTACTCTGTGGACGATGCGAAGATGCGTGTCCGGTAAATATTAATTTAAATGATCTACGAATTTCTCAACGAATAAAATCAAGTAAAGAATACAATTCGAGTTACGATTTTTTAGAATATTCAATTACAGAAAAAGCTGATGTAGTTTATTTTGCAGGTTGTATGACTCATTTAACACCCGGTATAAAAAAATCAATACTTACGGTGTTAGATACTGCCGGTGTTAATTATTTATTTTTAGATAAAGATAAAGGAGCTTGTTGTGGCCGACCACTTATGCAAGCAGGGCAAATAGAAGCAGCTAAAAAACTTATAGCCTATAATAGGCAGCAAATATTAGAATCAGGTGCCCATACTTTGCTCGTTTCGTGTCCTATATGTTATAAAGTTTTTCGTGATGATTATGAGTTGGGACAAATAAATATTCGCCATCATTCAGAATACTTTTTAGAATTGTTGCACAATCAAAAAATTACAATTCGAAATACTCAAAAATCTATAGTATATCATGATCCTTGTGAATTAGGTAGAGGTTGTAAGGTTTATGAACAACCGCGTGAATTATTACAGTCAATTGGAACGCTTAAAAAGGTAAAACATGAAAAGGTAGAATCACTTTGTTGTAGTGGCTCATTAGGTGATTTGAGTCTATCAATGGTTGAACGTAATAAAATAAAGGAACAAACATTAGAAGTATTACTTAAACCAAATCCCGATATTTTGGCAACATCATGTCCACTGTGTAAGAAAACATTTGTCAAAGGGGTTGATATTCAAGTAAAAGATATAGCTGAATTAGTAGCAGAAAATATTCAAAGTAATTAAATACCTTGAATTACTTTGAATTGCTTATGTTTTCGCTGCTTATAAAAGTAAAGTCAATATAATTCAAGTTAAATCCGCCTTTTACGGCATAGGCTGTAAATTCATAAACTCCTTGGTTAAAGTATGCTGTATCTGATATTGTAATCCAATTTTGCCAACCACCGGTTGGATTTATTTCTATAGTTGAATATGGTATTGAATTATATTGTAAACAAAGTTTTCCTATATTGTCATAGCTTGCTACTCTATATTTTAATGTATATGTTCCTGATTGAGGGATATCAATACTATAAACTATAAAATCATCATTGTGAATCCAGCCTACATTCATACCTCCTCCCTCATCGCTGGTTTGTTCTGTTTGCACACCTTGCATACGTACAAAATTTTCAGCTTCTATTCTAAAATTTTTTGGATTACCATTTTGAATTACTGAAATTTTTTGTAGAATTTTATTGTTTGCAATTATGTGAATAGTTCCTATTCTTGCTTGTTCTTGTGTATTGGGTTCAACTAGTTCTATAGTGAGTGTGTTTGATTGTTTATTAGCAACAGGTATTACTCGAATCCATGGATTTTGTGATTCAATAGTATAGTGTGAAGTTGCTACTATTGGAATTTCTTTCTTTTTTTGGGTACGATAAAATATGATTTCAGAATATGGAGAATATGCTGAGCTTGTTAGTAATTGTTTTTCAATATTGTAATATTCGGCAACTATACCATGTGCTAAAAATACCAATGGCGCTTGCCAATTTATAGCAACTTCGTTTGTGGTATAACTGCATGTGGCATCATAATATGCTTTTGCAGCAAAAGGGGAGTAATTTCCAAAACAATCCCGTTTTTGACCTCCATTTGGTCCTCCTGCAACAAAACCGGGAATAGACCCGGCAATACCATCTGCTTCTGAGGGTCTATGATGTATATTTTGTGTATACTTGTATCCATAGCCGGTCACAAAACTATATTCTGTGGCATTACGTCCTAGTATATAATCAAATGAAGCAAGAGCTGAGGTGAAGTAATTATAGTTTTTTGTTATTGCATATGCATACAAAAAAAGAATGCCTTGATTTGCCAATACGCCATTACTACCCCACGAAAAATCAACAACCGGTACTTTGTATGCGTTTTCATGTTCTTGGTAGTTTTGTAATTTGTGAGCTTGTTCAAGTATTCGGTCTATTACAGTTGTTGTATCTACACCTTTGCACACTTGTTGTCTGTGATTATATAAAGAATATAAAGCCATTCCTCCTACATTAAACCAAACAGGAATTCCAAAGTTAGTTTGTACGTCAATATATGATGCATATTTTTGTGTATTGTTTGTGGCAATAAGTAATTCTGCTGCAGCCCATGTTTTTTCATCGGCAAATGATTTGTCGCCATATCCTCCGGTTGTTATTTTAGGAAATTCTCCATCTTGTTGAGGGTTATTATAGGGGATATTCGGATTTAGTTCTGCCCAATCCCACGCTTTAATAGCTGCTTTCAAACAAGTATTGGCATATACAGAATCAAAGGGTTTATATATCCTATATGCCATTGCCATAGAAGCTGCAAAATTTAAACTTGCCGATGTTCCTTTTGCTACAACATATCGTTTAGAAACAGAAGCTTCATGCGGCATTATCATTCCACAAAAATTGGCATCGGTAGTTTTATTGTATACTCCACCATCATCAGAATCTTGCATTGAAAGCATCCAGTCTAAATTCCATTTTACTTCATCAAGTATATCGGGAATGGAATTGTTACTTTCGGGAATATTCCATGTAAGTGTATCAAAATATGATGCATAGCGTTCGTAAGCCAAGAGTAATGTGCCTACTGTAATACCTGAATTTACAATGTATTTATTATAATCTCCGGCATCGTACCAGCCTTTGGGACATGAAATTATATCGCCTGCTTTACGCTTAGGTCCAGCTGCAGAAGGTAATACAATAACTTGTGTATCGTAATGTCCTGCTTTGCGAGCAAATATACCCGCATATTGAGGTTCAATTTCAATCGATGCTCTATTGAAATAGAATGCTTTAATTATTGCATTGTTAACGTTGTAAAATACGTTTGATTGAATAGCAAATGTATAAGATACAGCTATGTCTTTTATTTGTAATGTGTATGTTCCCGGTGTAGTAATTGTAGTAAAATCTGCAATTTGAACTTTTTCTCCTGATTGCGACCATTCTTTTGCCGGAGAAAGTATACCTGTATATACCAATTGTTTTTTGTTGTTATATATCTCAAATTCTTTGGCTTTAGTATCAACAATTGCAGCAATTTTAGGAGCATACGGTAAAAAACCTATTTGATTCATTCGTATATATTTGGTAGGCTCTTTACTTTGAGCATTACATATATTATTAACTAACAATAATAATATAATGTACACATAATATAGTAGCTTCATGTATCTTATTCTTTAATAAAATAACAGTTCCACATTTTATTGTTTATTCTAATTGTACATATATATACACCGGCATTATTGTTAAAAGAAATGTTACTTGAATTTGAATTTCCTGATTGTACTATTTGTCCTAATGTATTATAAATACAAAATGAAAAAGATTGATTTGAATCTATTCCATGTATGGTAAGTATGTTTGATTTTACAGGGGTTGAAATATAAATCTCAGAATTTTGTATGTGTGTAATTGAAATTGGAGGATCGGGAGGCAGAGGAGGTGTTGTTGGTATATTTATGGCTGCAATATTATCTTCACAAATCCATGAGAAATCTATATAATTGAGATTAAATCCACCATATTGTGATAGTAATTGAATATCATATATTCCTTCTTCAAAGTATGCTGTATCTGAATATGTTCGCCATACTTGCCAACCTCCTGTGGGATTTGTTTGAGCAGGTGAATATACAGAATCTTTATAAACCATAAAAAATTCACTTTTTGCTGATAATGAAGCATAGCGATAGTTAATAATATATGAACCTTTTGTTGTAATATCTATTCTATATATCATATAATCATTATTATCTATCCAACCTACATTGAGCCCTCCATCAATATCACTTGTGGTTTCTGTTTGTACGCCACTCATACTCATAAAATCTTCTGCTTGAATTCTAAAGTTTTTGAGTTTGCCAATTTGTGATATTGTAATTGAATCAAAAACAGAATTATTTACTATAATATACATAGTGCCGGTTCGTATACTGTCACCTTCATTGAATTGAGTAATTGCAATAGTAACAGTACTGCTTCCTGTATATTGTATTGGAGTAACGGTGTACCAAGTATCGGTGGTTTCTATAGTGAATGGCGTATTAGCAAATACTGTAAACGAAGCTGTTTCTTGTGTGCGAGTAACCGAAAAGGAATCCGTTGAAGGGTATGCATATTCTGCAGGTAATTCGTGCAACCATGTATTATATGCACTTATAATTCCATGAGCAGCAAACGTAAGTGGAGATTGCCAATTTATTGCAATTTCATTGGTTGTATAACTGCATATTTCATCACGATAGGCTTTTGCAGGGAATTGAGAGTATTCACCTGTACAGTCAGTTTTACTACCGCCATTGGGACCTCCGGCTAAAAATCCCGGAATAGAACCTGCTATTCCGTCAGCTTCTGAAGGGCGATGATGTATATTGCGAGTGGCTTTTGTTCCATATCCTGTTATAAAAGAGTATTCGGTAGCATTACGCCCTAGTATATAATCAAATGACGCTGTAGCTGCATTAAGGTATGACACGTCATGTGTAATGTTGAATCCAAATAATAATAAAACAATTTGATTTGCAACTACGCCATTACTTCCCCATACAAAATCAGTTACAGGTACTCTATATGGGTTGCTACTTGATTGAAGTGTTTGCAATGAACGAGCTTTTATAATTAAAATATCTTTTACTTTGGCAGTATCTATACAATACCCGATAGTTTGCCTATGTGTATACAATGAATACAGCGATAACATAGCTACATTGCGCCACATTGGAATATTGAATGTTTCTTGTAAATTAATGCTTGCAGCATAATCATCTTGTTTGTTGGTTGAAATCAGTAATTCTGTGGCAGCCCATATTCGTTCATCATTGAAGTAATTGTCACCGTATCCGCCTGTAGTAATAGCAGGATAACTACCTATTGCCGGTGGATTTGTATATGCTTTGTTAGGATTTGATTTTGCCCATTGCCACGCATATTCTGCGGCAGCTAAACAAGAATCTGCAAATGCAGAATAATACGGTTTATAAATTCTGTATGCCATTGCCATAACTGCGGCAAAATCAAGTGTTGCGGCAGTTCCTTTTGCTACTACATACCGTGTTGATGTTACTTTATCAGGCATAAGTGAACCGCTAAATGAAGCTTCGGTAGTTTTATTATAAACGCCTCCATCATCTGGGTCTTGCATGGTAAGCATCCAATCTAAATTCCATTTTATTTCGTCAAGTAAATCGGGAATGGAATTGTTACTTTCGGGTATATTCCATGTTATGGTATCCCAGTACTGTTTATAATTTTCGTATGCTTGTAATAGTGTGCCAACAGTAATTCCTGAATTTACAATATATTTATTGTAATCTCCGGCATCGTACCAACCTTTAGGTGTACTTATTTTTTGACCAGCAATTCGTACCGGTCCTACAGCCGATGGGTGTATTACAACAGCTGTGTCAGGGTGACCGGCTTTTCGTTTGTATATACCTGCATGTTCTTCAAGTAAGGCTGTTGAAGCCCTATTAAAATAAAATGCTTTTACTATTGCCTTATTTACTTGATTATATACTGTATCGTGTATTACAAATGGTGATGACGAATCATAACCAGGTACTTGCAATGTATATGTGCCCGGATTTGTAAGAATAGTAAAATCAGCTATTTTTACTGATTCACCCGAGGCAGACCAAAATCCGGTAGAGGAAAGGAGACCTTCAAAAACAATTTCATTTGCTTGATTGAGAATGTTGAATGAACTTGCATTAGTGTTTACTATTGCTGCTTGTTTTTGTGCATACGGTAAAAAACCTAACTGATTCATTCGAATATACTGTGTGCTTGATTGAGCTTGAATTAACAATATTGTTACAAACAAAAACAATACTGTACATACTAATTTTATTTTCATATCTATTCTCCAAATTTTCAATAAAAATACTCACTATTTTTATTAAACATTACTTAATACTATTTAAAAGCGTTTTTTAATTTGGTAAATGATATAATTTATTGGGTAAAATATCAAAATGGCACCTTTATTTTGTTATATAATTAATAATATACAGAATAGATGGAAAAAGTATGATTGTGTATAATAAGAATACAAATGTGTGTTTTAATTTGTAGCCTCGCCGGGAATCGAACCCGAATTTAAAGTTTAGGAAACTTTCGTTCTATCCATTGAACTACAAGGCCTCAATTGTTTTTTTGCAAAAATACAACATTGTTCAATATTCATATCGTGTTTTTTTATACTTTTGAATAACAATTCCAAATTAAAATACATATGAAAAAATTTTTTATTCTCATTCTCTTAATCATAGGACTTTTTTATAACGGTATTTCACAAAATCAGCCTAAAAATATTATTATTGTATTAGCTCATGGTATGGGATATAATCATGTAAAAGCTTTTGAATTACAAAGAGGCAACCAATCTCCGCTTATTTGGAATTCGTACCCGGTTATGTATGGTGTTACTAATTATCCTGCATATTGGGCACCTATTACCGAACCCAAAGATGTTACAAAATATAAGGGTGATTATCATATTCGTCGTATTTGGAGCGATTTTAATTATACTAATTCTATGGTAGTTGACCCTGCTTCTGTTGGAACAGCAATAGCAACAGGTAAAAAATCGGCTTATAAAGCGGTAGGGGTTGGTATTGATAGCTCTAAACTTGAAACAATTTTAGAACGTGCTTTTTTAGTTGGTAAGGCTACCGGTATAGTTACAAATTTACCTTTATCAAAATCAGCCGCAGCTTCATTTGTTGCACACTATCCTACGTGTGATAGTTCTCGTGCTGTTTTTAATCAATTGTTGGGTTCGCATCTTTCTATTGCAATTGGAGCCGGGAATCCATTCTATAATAATAATGGACAATTGGAAAATACACCTAATTATACCTATGTTTCACAATCTGATTGGAATGCTCTTACACAAGGTTTGACTCAATTTGATAATAGTACTCAAGTAACAGATATTGACAATGATAATATTCCTGATGCATGGACGTTGGTGCAGTCTGAATCTGATATTTTAACTTCTAATGCTAAACGAATTATTGCTATGCCACAGGTATTTGATGCAATTCAATTTAAACGGTCATCATCATCTTTTTTAAACAATGTTCCTCATTTAGCTGAGTTAACTCAAAAAGGTATATCTCATTTGGCACAAAAACCACAAGGGTTTGTGTTAGTTGTTGAGTCCGGTTCTGTTGACTACGCATCGCAACTGCAAAATAATGAAGCCATATTAGCAAATATGCAAGAATTGCATACAACTATTGATGCTATACAGAATTGGGTTAGTACAGAAAGTTCTTGGAATCAAACGCTTGTAATTATAGTTGGAACATACGAAACCGGTTTTTTGTCGGGTATGGAGTTTTCTTCTACTGCCGCTGCTCCTGATTTTTATTCTAAAACAATACATATAACTCAGGGGGCTCAGGGAACTATTCCTTTGATGAAGTGTAATAGTAATAAAGCTACAAATATGCTTACACCATTATATGCAAATGGTATTGGTAGTGAATTGTTTTCTCATTATACTGACGAGGAAGACTATGTTTACGGAAAATATATAAATAATTCCGAAATAGGTCAAATATGTATGCGATTATTGCCAACTCCTACATCTATACCCAAAACTCCCAAAAATATTATTCTTATGATAAATGATGGTGTAGGATTAAATCAAATACGTGCAGCAAATTATTATACAGGTAAAACACAACAATATGAACAATTTCCTGTTCGATTGTTTCATAGTACTTATCCATTAGTGACCGAAGAAAATATTCGTTTGGCATCGTATAATAATTCATATGAATCTACACTTGCCTGGACCGATGGAGTTTATTTAAGAAATCGTACAAATGCTACATGTTCAGGAGCTTCGGGAACCGCAATTGCTTCAGGAACAAAAACGTACTATTATGGATTAGGAGTAGATGTTCATAAAAATGCGGTAAATACAATTGCTCGTCATGCTAAATCTTTGGGTAAATCAATAGGAGTTGCTACTAATATACCTATTTCAGATGCTACTCCGGCAGTGTTTTTTGCTAATAATGTTTCAAGGAATAATGCTGCCGAAATAACAAGACAACTTATAATAGAATCAAAGGCAGATGTTATAATAGGAGGAGGGCATCCGGAATATGATAAACACGGTCAATTACTATCAAAACCAAATTATAAAGATATTGGTGGTTTAGAATTTTGGCAGGATATACGTGCCGGAGTTACAACATTTCGAACACCAAGTAATTCGGGCTGGACTCAAGTACAGGATATAGATGGAGATAATGTGCCTGATGCATGGACTTTAATTGAAGATAGCACTGATTTTGCAAAATATGCGTATGAACCAACTCCAAAACGATTGTTGGGAATTGCTAAAGTAGAAAGTTCTATGCAATTTTATAGAACCGGCACAAATTATCAAGAGGTGCATTTTGATGATTTAAATCCTCAAATGCCGGCTTTATGGCAAATAGCACGAGTTGGTTTACAAACAGTTAATAAAAATCCTAATGGTTTCTTTTTAATGATTGAAGGAGATGCCGCAGATAATGCAGGACATCAAAATTATAAAGGACGATTGATAGAAGAAATGATTTCTTTTAATACTGCTGTTGATACTGTAATTGCTTGGATTGAGCAACATGGCGGTTGGGAAGACAATTTATTAATTGTTACTGCTGATCATGAAACAGGATTGCTTGCTCATCCAGATTTTAATGTAGATTCCAATATGCTTGTACATTATGATATTATTGATAACGGCGTTGGTAATATGCCCGGTATGACATTCTATGCAACACATCATTCCAATCAACTTATTCCCTTGTATGCAAAAGGTGCCGGAGCAGAAATTTTTGAAACCTATGCTGATGAACAAGATATAGTACGTGGACCTTTCTTAAATAATTCAGAAATAGGGCAAGCTTTATTTACTTTGTGGAATGGTACTCCATGCAGTATTATAAACAATAAAGTAATGATAATTAAAGAAATTCCTACGGTTCAATTATTTCGAGGTCGCGATACTACTTTTGCTATTATCAAAGATTTTTATGAAGACATTGAAGATACTGAATTTCAATACAGCATTACTACCCGCCCGAATTGGTTGCAATATGATCTTAATACTTTTACATTTTCATGTAATCCTCCGGAATCGGGATTGTATACTGTAAAAATAAGTGTTTCTGATGGAAAAACGACAGGAGCGTCTATATCGTCAGAAACAACTTTTACTATTGTAGTAAATGAATTATCAAAACAAGAAAAATTAGATAACACGCAAGCTACTGTATTCCCAATACCGGCATCTAGGGTTTTGCATATTTCAAATATTAACAGCGGAAATATTATTGAATTATATAATGCAGCAGGAGTTTGTGTATATTCAGCAAAAGCTCAACTATCTAAACATAGCATAAATATAGATAATCTTATGCAAGGAAATTATTTGCTTACTATTACAGATAATATGCAAGTAAAAACTATTCACAAAGTAATTATTAAATAATATTGTAATATGTCTCATAATTTTTATAATAAACTTCTGCTACTATTATTAAGTTTTTTTGTATTCACTAGTATTATAGTAGCACAAAATCCTATTGTTTTCAAAGGAAAAATTATTGATATTGATACAAAAGAACCAATTGGATTTGCAAACATTTGGATACCAAATACTCAAATAGGATGTATATCGCAACTTGACGGAACGTTTGTGCTTGATGTTAGAAAACCTACCGATACAGTAATGGTTACGGCTATAGGATATAAAGATTTTATGATATTAGGAAAAAATATCCCAAAAGATACATTACTTATAAAAATGGTACAGGCAGCATATCAACTTGATGTGTTGGTAATAAAACCGGGTAAAAATCCTGCAATTCCAATTGTTAAAACAGCCATAGATAATAGACGTAATAATAGACCGGGAACTATTAAAAATATTGATTTTATTGAATATAATAAATTAAATCTGAGTATTAGTAATTTAGATAGTAGTTTGTATAAATCAAAATTCGTTCAAAAGCATCCTGAAATTCTTATTAAAATTAATGATTATGATGAAAGTTGGAGTGTTCCATTGTATTTTTCAGAACGATTGACGTATGAAAAACGAAGAGAAAATGCATATCCCGAAGTTACAGAAATTGTTCAGAACCAATATGGAAGTAGTTTTATAAACAGTGATATAACAACTAAATATATTAATAGCTTAAATACCGATATGACGTTTTATGGAAATCTTCGGTTTTTAATGAAAGATTTTATAAGTCCAATATCAACTCAAGCTCAGGTATATTACAAATATTTATTGCTCGATTCATTAGAACAAGATGGCAGTTTGTATTATCGAATACGATTTAGACCACGAAATCCGCAAGATTTAGCATTCTATGGACATATGATAATTGAAAAAAATACGGGAGTTTTGGCTGAAATAGACGCTACATTGCAACAGTCGGCAAACCTTAATTATGTAAAAAGTATTCGTTTATATGAGAAATTACAAAAACTTCCTGATGGTTCATGGTTTTATAA